>MDTD01120778.1_pt1 | contig 35439 bp, 28 predicted proteins | sample 811221 | NCBI WGS metagenome assembly MDTD01 (sample SAMN05326646, study PRJNA326480) | marine metagenome | isolation source: seawater | place: Pacific Ocean: South West | collected 2011
TGATTGGGATTCTGATGGAGCAAATGCTGGAGGAGGATATTATTTAGGAAGAAGTTGTGGAGGACAAGTTTTAGGAAATGCATTCGATATGTACTTTGACGATGAGGTATCTTCTATATCTTTTCATGTTGAAGATCAATCAGTAGCTGGTGCTGATGTTTATGTTGCATTATATGAAATTGATCCAATGGTTACTCCTTACGCACCTGTATATCTAGGCCAGTCTGATGATTATACATTAACTCAGTCAGACATAGGTTCATGGGTGACGGTAGGTTTTTCAGACCCTTTAGGGGTATATACTGGAACTACTTATATCGCTGCCGTAGGTGGGTATGCTAATCCTGTTGATACATCATTAATTAGTTCTTCATCCAATGATAACACTTTAAGTTTTGTTCAAGATAATGGATGTGATATTGGTTCAGGAGGATTTGGATACTGGTATTCAATATCATCTCCATTATTAATTAGAATGAATCTTGGTGAGCCTGCTCCACCAACATCTATAGATTCTGAGGTATTTAATGGTACTTTATCTATCTACCCAAATCCAAATATAGGAGTATTTAATTTAGATCTTATAAATGTACAAGATGGAAAATATACTATTAGTGTAGATAATTTACTTGGTCAAGAAGTATATTCAGAAATTAGAAATGTGATTAATACATCAACTAATATTGTGAATTTATCTAATTTAACCAAAGGAGTATATATGATTAATATAGAAAATAATGATACGTCTATTAATAGAAAAATCATTATTGAATAGTTAGATTAATATTGATATAAATTAAAGCCCGATTTTTTTCGGGCTTTTTTTTTATGATAAAATTACTTATGTTTGTTTTCTAATTTTAAATTATATGTTATGAAAAGAATTCTAGTTTTATCTTCAATCTTATTAACGGGAGTTGTATTTGCACAGGATAATTTTGAAGATTGTAATAATACTTCAAAAATTATTAAAAATGATTTCAGGTCTGATAAATCAGCAGTAGTTATATGGGAAGAAGACTTTGGAGGTGGATTTCCTAATGGGTGGTCATCTTACACAAACAACACAGGAGCTGGTAATAGTGGTTCCCTGCCTGGAAATACCGCTGAATGCCCTTGGAAATATTCTACAGTAGGTTCATGGGGTTATTGGAATACAAACCAAGGACAATCAGCTGCACCGGCTATAAATTCAACAACATCATCTAATGGTTTCTTAATTTCGGATATTGATTCTGCAAATCACTGGAATGCAGGACAACCTTCTGGAAATACATATTATTACTTAGAATCCTATTTTACAACGTCTGCAATTGATTTAACAGGATTTCCAAATGTAAGTTTAGAATTTGAACATTCCTTTAGATTTAATAATAGTATTAACTTAGAAGTTTCTATTAGTACAGATAGTTTAAATTGGACTACGTATAATGTTCAGGGTAATGCTACCAATAATCAAGCTTCTGCTGATCCAGAATATTTAAGTCTTAACATATCCTCCGTAGCAGGAAATTCACCAACAGCTTATATTAAAATTGGATGGACAGCTAGATGCTATTTTTGGATGATTGATGATATGAAAATAGTTGAAACACCAGACAATAAAATAGATTTAACTGAAATAACGCATGGAGGTTGGTATACAACTCCAACTACAAACGGATTTGGTTTAGATTACTCTATGGTACCATTAAATCAGGCTGTTGCTAATCCGTTCACTTTTGAAGGTATTGTAACTAACTTGGGAGCTTTAGATCAGACTACTTCAATTAATGTTAATGTTTTCAATAGTGCTGGTGCGAATATATTTTCAACGTCATCAGCTGATAGTATTTTAGGTCCGCAAGACACCATGACTTTTGTTGGGCAAGATAAATTTACTCCTACAATTACGGATAATTATAGTTTTGATATTTGGGCAACTTCATTAGATACAATTTCTGATACAATGTCAGGCTCATTTGAGGTTACAAATAATATATATGCAAGAGACAATGGAAATGATATTTCTGAATATGGTTTAGGAAGAAGTTGTGGAGGTATGGTTATTGGAAATTATTTTGATATATATGAACAAACTGATGTTTCATCATTATCAGTATATATCAAAGATAACTCTGTTTCTGGTGCTCAAATTTTTTCAGCGATGTATGAAATTGACGCCTCTAATGATAAAATATATTTAATACAATCCGATGATTATACTTTAACTAACTCTGATATAGGGTCATGGGTTACTGTATCATTCGATGATCCTGTTACCTTGTTTCCGGGGACTTATATGGCTGCATTTGGAGCTTATGCGAACCCAGTAGACACTTCTGTAATTGGAATGTCTCAATATACATTTCCAACAACAAGTTATATTCAAAAAAATGGTTGTTTAACCGGAACACAAACTTTTGGAAGTTGGTACTGGTTGTCAAGAGCCCCTATGATTAGAATGAATTTTGCTTCAGTGTCATCTATTGAAGAAAATATGTTCGCAGGTAAAATTTCTATTTACCCTAATCCCTCAAGCGGCATTCTTACTCTAGATATGATAGGGGTTTCTCCTGCTAAATATTCTATAAAATTAAAAAATATTCTAGGAGAAGTTCTATATTCATCTTCCATAAAGACAAGTGGAATATATAATGATATAATTGATATTAGAGAACTAAATCCTTCTACTTATATACTTCAGATAGAAAATGAGAATTATATATTTACAGAGAAGATTATAATAAAATAATTTAAAATTTAACATATGAAAAAAACAATAATTTTATTCTTTTGTATATCTTTCTTATTTTCTTGTGATTCAGATCGAAAGATTTTAATTAATGGAGTTACATATGTAGATTTAAATGTTAGGGCTAATCCAGACCCCTCATTTGATGGTAATATTATAGATAAATTAGTTCCTGGTGATATTGTTCAGATAGTTAGTTTTAATGATAAAGTTGGAAGAAATGGAGTATATTGGTGTGAAATTAAGCTTGATAGACCAGCAAATTATGACGGAAAAGAACTTAATTACGCTTGGGTCGCATATAGCGTAAAGGATTTGCCATTTGTTGTTGATAATGATTCTTGGGAAAAGATAAAAAGAATGTATGAAATGGAACATGAACAAGAAGTTAACGAAATCTTATTAGGTTCTAAAACGTGGGTAACTCAAGCTATTTATGATTATGTTTACTATGACAATTTAAAAGATATTAAATATTATTATAACGAAAATAGAGATAACCAACTCCAACAAAAAGAAAATCCTACTTCAAGGTATGAACTAGAACAGCCTTCTCATTCTGTAGATTTTACTACAGAAGATACGTACCCTAAGTATTGTAGAATTAGAATAACTTCATCAAGTGTTAACAGAGAAGAAACAGCTCTGTATGCAGTTAGTTTTAATCAATCTCCAAGAAATATTCATTTTTTCAGACAAGACAAAAGAACCAATAGAGGTTCCTTTGTTAAGGAGTTTCAGTTTGGGAATTCTTTTGATTCTAGTATTAAATCCATTCAAAGAAAGCCAAAGAGTAGTAGAGTATACTATGAAGATTATTATGGATATAAAACAAGACTCAACTTAAACTATGACGCAATAAGAATCAGACCTCATAATAGTAGGAAGAGATATATTGTTTATAACCCAGTAAATTATACTAGTGACAACATGAATGAGGCTTATTTTAGGGTAGTTGAGGAATATTAAATAATTAAACATGAAAAAACAAATTTTATCAATAGTTAGTATAACTATATTACTTTTATCATGCGGGGATACTAAGGATACAACAGAATCTACAGAAAGCACAGAAGAACAAATAGAAAAAGTAAAAGAAGAAAGAATAATTAAAGAAGTTATAGAGTACTATGCCTTTGTAGATAAATTAAGGGTTCGTAAGGTTCCGGGTTTAGAATCAACAAGAGAAGGAGCTCAATTTGTGGATGTTTTAGATGAAGGCGAAAAAGTTACATTTCTTGGAGAAAAATCTGAAGAAATGTATGAAGTAAAATTAAGAGGAAGGCAGATGAAAGCCCCTTTTTATAAAATTAAAACCAAGAAAGGTGAAATTGGTTGGATTTATGCTGGAGCTCTTAGTTCTTTTCCAATTGAAGTAGAACATTATAGAGTTGCAATATTTTTTGATCAAGATGGAAATATAGATGAAGGAGGTGATTTTGGGTATTACGCTTCTGAGGCAATGAATAATTTACTTGGTACAGGAATAGAATCAATATATGTAGATGATGATTTTGATGAGGTAGAGATAAGAAATCATAGAGGAGATATTATTGGGACAGAAAATATAAGTAAAATAGTAAAGAAGTATAAAATTGGAGTTGTCTGCGTAGAGAAAGGTCGAAGTCAGAAATACATAGATTATTCAATGAACATGAGTGATAAGGTTTTATGTACTTTTATCCCAGACTATTATGGTTCTGAATGTTATTTGTACTTTGAAGATGAAGATGGGATGTTTGAAGAAGATGCTGGGAGGTGATGAGATCAATGAAAAATTTACAAATAATTTTCTTTCTTTTTTTAATTACCTGCAATACAAAAGAATCTAAAATAGTTGAAACTCCTATTCCGGAGATAAAAGAATTTACATATAGTATTGATACTCTTTCAGAAAAAGATGTTGAGAATAATTATTGTTTTAAAAATGTAAAGAAAAAAATTCCTCTAGCTTCTATAAGTCTATCATATATAAATTTAGAGGGAGTTCATTCTAGCGGAGAGTTAATAGTTCATCAAGACGTATCACAAGAGGTTGTAGATATCTTTAGAGAAATATATAATTGTGGATTTAGAATAAATAAGATATTACCCATTTATCATTACGATTGTAGCGATGACAAATCAATGATTGACAATAATACATCCGGATTTAATCACAGAACTATAAGTGGTAGTAGAAAATTATCTGATCATTCATATGGAAAGGCTATAGATATTAATCCTATTTTTAATCCTCATATAAAGAGAAATAAAATATTCCCAAAAGAAGGAGAGGATTTTATTGATAGAAATAAATTGATTCATGGACTAATAAAGAAGGAGGATTGTGTTGTGACCGCATTTAAAAACAGAGGTTGGAATTGGGGAGGTGATTGGAAATATGAAAAAGACTATCAACATTTTTATAAATATTAATTTAACTAAACCATAAACTATGAAAAAATTATTATTACTATTATTAATAATTCCATTACTATCTAGTTCTCAGAGTAATGATTTTCTTACTAAACTTTTCTTGGATAGCGTACAGATTAAAAACCAGGATTTTAAATTGGAGTTAGCTGGAGTAATTAATACTAAAGCACAAAAAATTAATAAAGAATATAATGATTATTATGATAGTTATGAATCTGGTAATATAAGTGAAATTATATTTTTAGAGGATTTAAGAGTTGCTCAACAATTTAAATCTGAAGTAATAATTGGTTCAAGAACTGTAGATAATAGATCTGAATTTAATGAGAGATGTTCTTGGAATTGGTCCGGTAATAATCCAAACCTCAAAATGGTGTCCTCATATTCATTAGATTTGTTTCCTACATTTAGTTTCTTGAAGGGAAAATTATTAACTATTATCGATGGAGATTCTACAAATAAAGATTATTTATTTTCAGTTTCAAAATCAGATAAATATGATAATTATGGGCATAAAACTATGAGTTTTAATCTAACAGATGACAATGAGAAAGGATATACAATTCATACAATTATTATTAATGAACAATCATATATAATTTTTACTAAAAATGAAATGTATAAATTAGGTTTTAGTACTGGATTTGTAGACGAATCTAGATTTAAAGTGATTTGCGAAGGAAGAGATCAAACTTATTATTACAAACAAAATAGTTATTATGATAATTACTTTCAAAACTGCATTTGTAAATGCGATAAAGATTATCTAAGTCTTTATAGAAGAAAAACAAAATATATGAATGACACTTATAATCTCGATCAAGGTGATTTACTTTATTTATTTAAACTAGTAGAACAAAATTAAAGACTATGAAAAACATAATTTTATTGACACTTATTATTTTCTCGTTTACAAATTGTTCAAATAAAGAACATGATGCTTCCTATGAGGGAAAATATGACTATTCTAAAGGAGAAAACTACACAAATAATTCTAATGTTGATCCAGAACAATCAAACTTGCATATACATAATAAGTTTAAGGAACATAATACATACTCAATGCCTAAAAATATGATAGAGTATGAATTTTACTGGAATGGGTCAAACTATTATCCAATTGGATGGAGTAGAAATGGAAAGATTGCTTTTAGACAATTCACTTCTTTCGATGGTATTGGAGGTTGTTTAGACCAGATTATCATTCAAAGTATGATAACAGATAAAATACTTAAAACTATCAAATTAGATGAATTCAACCCAGATGTATCAGAGGATTGGGATAATCATTGTGATTTAGATCAGACATGGGACAAGGAGAGAAGGACAGTATTAAAGTACTTGAATAGGTATGAGATTGAGGATAATTCTTTTGGTTTAATAAACGATTCCGATAAGATTAGGACTAATGATGGAGAGTTTAGGATTAAGTTGTCACAAAGTTTGTTAGAAGAATTTTCAGAAGAAACTGGAGCAGAAAATAGAACTAAATATAAACTTAAAGTATATTTTGATGGAAACTCTAAAACTATTAGTAGTGAAGTGATTTCTGCTCATAATGTAGATTATCTCGGATATTATAAATCTCCATTTGAAAATAGAATCTTAATAGTTCTTCAGTATCAGGATGTTTCATATGGAGAATATAGTCATAATGGGGGTGTTATTACTATAGGATGTGATCTTGATTCAAGCTCTTGGGATTAAAATTATCTTCTTGAAACGATAGTATTTATTAATCACATTTAATACCAAAAACAAATTCTTCAATAATATTTAATTCTTCTGCAAAATTAGAGGCAGAGAAGCCTGTAATGTCTGAATATGTAATTAGTTTTCTATAATCCTCTAATAGTTGATTTGCGATTGGCATATAAGACCAATGCCATTTTTCTTCATTATATCCAGTGGACCTTCCTCCTGTTTTCTTTTCTGAGTATACTTGGCAGAATCCAAATTTAGTTGCGTTCTTAGTTAACCATTCGTATTCTTTGTTCGCTTTCTTGTTTGTTCCATCAAAATATTTGTCAAAACCATTTATATCTATATCGGTTCCCCAATGGTGTCTTGAGGTAGAAGGCATAGAGCTCCATAACATAATTTTCTGAATAACTTCTTTATCTGTTAGCCCCTCTTCTTTATACTTCTTATATTTTCGTTCCCAAATACTTTTTTGTGCATAAAAATTCCTAGTTCCTGAAACAATAGTTAGTGAGATTCCATCCTTTTCAGCCGCTTCTCTCATTTTTAAAAAAGCTGCTATGGTTAATTTATGTAAATACATCACAGATTTATTATGGTATTTTTTGTCTAAAACATCAAATTCAGGATGAGATTTTGGGTCAAATTTACCCATTAAGAAATTTTTCAAATCACTAGTTATATTATCTTCTTTCATTGTAATTAATGTGTCTTCTTGTTTTAAGTCAATGATTTTTTGATTGGAAAAAAATGAAATGGGATTAGAAAATTCCACTCCATAATAATCATTAGGTTTATTGTAATATACAAAAGAGCATATTAGACTATCTTGATCTAATATTATCTCATACTTTTTATCTAATTGTAGATTATTAAAATTAAACTCTATTTCTTTCTGCTCTGAGATTAATAGTATTTGAGAATGTTCCACATTATATTTTCTTAAAATAGAACTTAAACTAGCTCCTGAGGTCACTTTAGAACGAATAATAATATTATTGTCTTCTAATTTTGTTTTTGATTCTAATTTACTTTTAGTGTCAGTTTCTTGTGTTGAATGCTCAGATGAACAAGATAAAATTAGAATAGATAATAAAAGATATAGGTGTTTCATATATTTTATTTATATATGTAAAGATACAATATATTTTAAATAGAGATATTTAGTTTTAGTAAAAACCTTCTTGGTGCTTGCATATCTGTTGGCCTTGTGAGTATTTCAGAGTTTAAAACATTATTAATAATAAAATTCAGTTTTGTAAATTTATGTATTTGAAATCCTAGATTAAAATCAATTAGTACATCTCCTTTTTTATTGTTTTTTCTAGATTCATTTATTCCAGGTATGATAGGAGCTTGTATTTGAATAGTGTCGTTATAATAAACCCCATCATTTACTAATTCAGTTGTAAATATATTGTCAATATTTCTCATATAATCATTATACATTAATATAATTCCAGTACTTAATTTTTTGTATTGTAGCTGAGCAGTATATTTAAATAAGTGTTGGTATCTATATTTTAAGATAGTTGTGTCAGAACTACTATTGTTGAATGTAATATCTTGTACTACTCCTAAATTATTTGTTTGTGCGTAAATCGAATCAGGACTTAAGGAAATAGGATTCATATACGTATATCCAATTGAAATATTAGATTTTATATTGTCATGAAAATTATATGATGCATTTAATTCAGTCTCTATTCCGTCAATTTGAGTTTTTCCTATGTTGACAGTTTTAAAACCAAGTCCGTAGGCATGTTCTATATCATATTCTGTTCCCCATTGAGCGAAACTAAACTCCATCATGTTTTCATATTTCATTAAAAAATACGCAAGATCAAAATCAATTAGTAAATTCTTAATCTTTTTATTATAATGAAACGCACTTTCAAAACTCCATCCATTTTCTGGCTTTAAAGTAAGGTTGGGGTAGATATATGTTCCCCCATGAACGTTTGTAGAAGCAGACATTTCTGCTATACTTGGAAATCTTACTCCTTGCCCGAAATATGATCTTAAGCTGCTATGTGTGTTAATTTTGTGTTTTATTCCAGCATAAAATAAAGGGAATGTAACCTTAAAGTCATTTGTTGAATCTCCGTTTGCTAGTTCAAATTCTTTTTCTGATTTAATCCGTATAAATTCATATCTGTTTCCTACAGAATATGTTGTGTTATCTATTTGTTTTTCGAGGATTGCATACATAGATTGAGAGTTACTTTTATTTTCTCCGTTAAATACTTCCGAATATGACAGTACATTACTAATAGTTGCTCCAAATGTTATGTCGGAAAATAAATAATTTATCCTTCCATTAAATTTATAATCAAGATAATATGTTTCTGAAAATAAATCTTTACCTGTATCTTCTTTATTGGTACTATTATCTAGTCCAATTCTCATGTATCTATTTTTTATAGAATGTTTTCCATTTTGTGTTATAAAGTTTATGTATGGATCAATGTGAAATAAGGTTGAATTTGTTTGATAGAGGTTGCTGTCTATAGGGATGTAAGCATTTTCGTAACTTTCCCATAGAAGAAAATTACCCACATTTTGTTTCATAAAGGTACCATTTATACCATATAATAAATTTTCAATTTTTTTTGAATTATGTAATAAGTTCAAGGATAATTGATTTCTCTTATTTTCTTCAAGATATCTGTATCCATAATCTTTTAAATGATTTAACCCAAGAGTTAAAGATGTATTCCCAATAATATTTGAGTGTAAGATGTCAGTAGAATAAAATGAACGTGTTCCGTCCCACCATTTTAGATTTATATTTTTTGGATTGTCATATACTCCATACTTATTAATTATTTTAGTATGCCCAATAAATGGATGTTGAGAAATAAGCATCTGATTTGCAGTTTTTGTCTTCACATTAATAACGCCGTTCATCGCAGAAGAACCGTAAATTGCAGAAGCAGCTCCCTTAGTGACTTCAATCTGATCAATATTTTCTATAGGAATTAAATCCCAAGGAATTTGTCCCATATCACCAGATAGAAGTGGTATGTCATCTATCAAAACTAAAACCCTGCTTCCTGCCATCGCATTCCACCCAGAGCCACCTCTTATGCTGATTTGATTATCAGTAAGTGTTATTCCAGAAAATCGTTGAACTATATCAGATAAATCACTATTTGATTCCTCTTGAAATTTCTCTGAATCTATAACATTTATTGATAATACATCTGTAATGATTTTTTCAGATTTTTCTTCAATTATTTCAACGTCATCTAACAAATTGATTTTTCTTTCAAGAATAATATTTAATTTTTTAGTCTGATTATCTTTTAGATTTATTTCAATAGTTTTATTCTTATAATTTATGTGATTTACAGAAACTAGATGAAGTCCTTCATTGAGTTTGACATTAAATTTTCCAAAATTATTAGTATAACATAGATTCTCATTAGAAATAGATATACTTGCGTTTCTAATTGACCTTCCTTCTATGTCAATAATTTTACCTTTTAAAATTTGAGAATGTATGTTGTTAGAAAGAAGAAAAAAGAAAATAAGTGTAAGAATTCTTTTCATTTATTTTGAATCTAGATAAAATTTATCAGAAATTCTTGTGTTTTGATTCTGTAGATTAATTATATATAATCCATTCTGTAATTTTTGGTTGAAGATAAAGTTGTTTTCACCAGATTCTAATATAATTTCTTTTACAAGAACTCTTCTACTTATTAAATCAGTAATATTTAATTGGAATTTATCGGAAAAGTTAGATTGTATTTTTAGTTGTAGGTTGTTGTTCTTAAGACTGATATTTATTATTTCAAGCTTATTATTTACATTTTCTAAAGAAGATGCTTGATTGACTGTTATCATATATCTGCTAACTGTATCATAATGACCTACAATATCAAAATAATTAACATTTACAGGCAATGTTAAAGGAACTCCACCTACAACTACCATAATAACACCATGGGAATATAGGTTTGAAATAATCTGTAAATCATACCAGTCAGGAGTTGTGGGTATACCGTTTATCTCCGCACATGCAACTGTTCCTCCAAGGAAAACACAATTAGAAGTATTACAGTCTACAGACATTCCAGGTGGAGTGTTTAGTACATCAATAGTTACTACACTATCAACTGGCCAATCTCCTATATAAAATGTTTGTCCTAAGGTGTCTACTGTAACAAACGCAGTGTCACCAAGGGCTGCTTCAATTAAAGTAGAAGGAATTTTCATTGTCCATATTTGTGAATAACTTTCTCCTATCGTAGCGTCAGGAAATCCACTTGATGGCCAAATATTAGGAAGTGAATCTTGATATATTGTATCCGGAATACACTGAGATGAACTTTGCATAGAGAATACAATGCAAATAAGAGATATAATAATTTTCTTACACATTTAGAATGAAGAATGATTAAAGCAAATTTACAAAATATAATTATCTTATTTATAAGTATGTAAATGATATTGAATTAAAAAAAGACCCCTTATTTCAGAGGTCTTTTCAACAAAGTGGTGCTACCAAGATTCGAACTAGGGACACAAGGATTTTCAGTCCTTTGCTCTACCAACTGAGCTATAGCACCAACTTATTTTCGAATGCAAATGTAACTTATTTTTTTATTTTGAGAAATATTTTACAACCTTTATGTTACAAATAAAACATTTGTAAATTTGGGCTTTATTTCTAACGATGAGATTAATTATTGATATAGGCAATACATTAGTAAAATATGCTTTATTTAACAATGACAAATTACTACAATTGTCAAAAAAAAATGAAGTTGATCATAACTATATTAATCAAATTATATCTAAAAATAGTGTAAACTCTGTAATAGTATCTTCAGTAAGAAAGAAAATAGATTGGAATGTAAATACAAAATTAGTTGTATTAAATCATACTACTAAACTACCAATTACGATAAACTATGAGACTCCTAAAACATTAGGCAATGATAGAATTGCAAATGTCGTAGCTGCTTCTGTTTTATATCCAAATAAAAATATTCTAGTTATTGATGCAGGAACGTGTATCACGTTTGATCTCATTGATTTAAATAAAGTCTTTCTTGGAGGAAGAATTTCACCTGGTATTGAAATGAGGTATAAATCGTTGTATGAATTTACGGATAATTTACCAAAGATAACTTTTCATTCTGAGAATTATTTTATTGGTAAAAGCACTAAGGAATCGATAATTTCTGGTGTTCAACAGGGAGTCTTATCTGAGATAAAGCTAATTATTTCTGATTTAAAGAAAGAAAACGAAGATTTAATCGTTATCGTTACAGGAGGAGATGCTTTTTTCTTTGATAAGGCCTTAAAAAATAGCATATTTGCAGATCAAAACCTTGTCCTTAAAGGACTTAATGAAATTTTAAAATATAATGAATAAGATTAGTTGCGTTTTTCTGATTGTGTTTTTATCTTTGAGTACAATGTCATTCTCTCAAATTTCAACTAGTTCACCTTACTCCCGTTTCGGATTAGGAACTTTAAGCAGTTCAATATCAGCACAACAATCTGCCTTAGGAGGAGCTTCCGTTGTATATTTTAATTCTAATTCAATTAATTCTGAAAACCCAGCTACTTATTCTTCCTTTCAGCCAAATTCATTTTTATTTTCAACAGCACTTAATTCTTCTATTCATAATTTTACAACATCTAATCAATCACAAAATGAGAGTAACACTACTTTTAGTCATGTAGCGATTGGATTTCCAATTAACAAATATTTTACAGTCAGTTCTGGGTTATTACCATATAGTTCCGTAGGTTATAATCTGGATTATATGGATTACGAAACTTCGTTAGAAGATTCAGTTTCTGTTTCATCAACAGGAAGTGGAGGCCTTAGCAAGTATTATTTCGGTACTTCTTTACGATTACATCAGACACTTTCTATTGGTGTCAATGCATCTTATTTATTTGGTGGATTAAGCAGGAATAAAACAGCTGATTTCAATTCTGATATGTTTAATGTGAGTTCTGTTGATAGAACCAATATTTCAGGATTATCTTATGAGACGGGATTATTATTTAATGCAGAGATTGATAAGGATAAATTTCTTGCATTTGCCTTGAGTTTTCAAAATTTCACTAATTTGGACGCAAAGCAAACTTTATTGGGTACAACATATGATTATACAACTTCTCTTATTATTAAAGACACTTTTCAAAATGTTATTCAAAAAGCTACTATTGTTATGCCTTCAAAGATATCTGCCGGCGCATCTTATAATTCAGAGAAATTATTGTTAGTAGCTAACTATTCTTCTCAAAATTGGTCTGATTATCAATTTTTAATTGATGGAGTCGCTGTAGAAGAAGATAATCTTAAAAACAGCATGTGTTATTCTGGAGGTATTCAATTTACACCAGATTATAATGCTCATAATAAATATTGGAAGAAAATACAATACAGAATAGGTGGAAGGTACAATAAAACTTATTTGAACTTAAGAAATAATCAACTAACAGAAACTGCTTTAACCTTAGGTCTTGGACTTCCAATTAAAAGAACAAATACATTTTACAATTTTAGTTTTGAAATTGGAGACAAGGGAACAACAGAAGATAACTTAATTAAAGAACAATTTTTCAGATTCACTTTAGGAGTTACTTTTAAAGGAATTTGGTTTGTTAAAAGAAAATATGATTAAAAAAAAATAAAAAGATGATAAAAAAAATTGGAATTTTAACAGCTCTTTTAGGAATGGTTTTTAGTTTAAATGCTCAATCGGAGTGTGAAACAGATTATGCAATTTACAGAAATGAATATAAGCAAAAAAATTATGATGAAGCCTTAAAATCATGGAGAAAAGTATTTAAAAATTGCCCTTCATTTAACCAAAATACATTTGCGAATGGGCCAAAGTTGTATCATCATAAGATAAAGCAGGACAACGCAAACAAAGAGTATTATTTGGATACACTAATGTTGATATATGATACAAGAATTCAATATTTTGGTAACAAAGAAAAAATACTTGGTAGTAAAGGTTCAGATTTATTGAAGTATGATCCTAGTAGATTTATTGAAGCATTTGAGATGATGAGGGTATCTGTAGTATCTACAGGTAACTCTAGTATGCCTAATGTTTTAGTATCATATTTTAAATCTTTAGTAAAATATGAAAAGTTTAGTAGTGACTGGGATCCTGTTGATGATCATGACTCTATTGAGTTGATTACAAAACAAGATATTCTGGATGCTTATGTGTTTGTTTCAGATATTATTGTGTACAATATTGCTAATAATCAGAAGTATGTAAAGTATTATGAAACAGCACAAAAGAATATTGAAAATATGTTTGCTCCTTACGCTTCTTGTGATGACTTAATATTAGTATTTCAGTCTAGATTAGAAGAAGGTAATCCTAGTTTGAGCTTATTAAAGAAGGTAACATCATTATTAGATAAAAAAGATTGTACAGATAATGAAGTTTTTTTTACTGCTGCGACCAAACTTCATGATTTAGAACCTACCGCATCTTCTGCATATGACATGGGGAATACAAGTTTATCTAAGAAAAATTATTCTGCAGCAGTCGATTATTTTAATCAATCTATTGAAATGACAGAAAATGAATCTATTAAAGCTTCTTATTATTTGAAATTAGCTTATGCGTATCAAATGACAAAATCCTATTCAAAAGCAAGGTCTGCTGCCACTAGTGCCGCTGATTTGAAACCAGAATGGGGAGAGCCATATATAATAATTGGGGATATTTATGCTTCTTCCGCAAGTAGTTGTGGATCATCAAGTCTAGAACAAAGGTCTGTGTATTGGGTAGCGGTAGACGCTTATAGGAAAGCTAAGAGTATTGACAATTTACTTTCTGAAAAGGCAAACAAGAGAATCTCAACATGGTCTAAACAGTTTCCTTCAAAAGAGGATTGTTTCTTTCTGAATTTAGAAGAGGGGTCATCTTACAAAGTAGGATGTTGGATTGGTAGATCAACTACAGTACGAACTAGAGACTAGGTCTTTGAAAAGGTTAGTTATACTATTTTTTTCATTTGTATTGTTTTTGTCTTGCGAGAATAATCAAGAAAATATTAATCATTTTATTTCTCTAGAAGAATTGCCTGTTGAAGAGTTGTTTCATACTGAAATTCAATATACTGAAAATGGAATCATAAAAGTTCGAGTTTTCTCAAATAATATGCAGAGATTTGTAAACGATGAAGATAAAGTAGAATTGTATGGTGGAGTCCATTTTGATTTTTTTAAATTAGATAATAAAAACAAAAAGTCAGTTTTAACATCTGAGAAAGCAATAATAAATAATACTACTAATATTATGATGGCATTAAACGATGTAGTGTTAAAGAGTTCAGATAACAAGACTCTACAAACAGAGCAATTAATTTGGGATAAAAATCTGGATTTGATTTACACAGACCTTGAAGTGAAGATACAAACAAATGATGAAATTATTACTGGTGTTGGTTTCAAATCTACTCCGGATTTTATGGATTATGAGATATCAAAAGCAAAAGGATCCTTTAGTATAGATAAATAAATATGTCTCTAACAATTGTTATAATAACTTTATTTCTTTCTGCTTTTTTCTCAGGAATTGAAATTGCTTTTGTTTCCTCAAATAGACTTAAACTGGAGTTAGATAAAACATCAGGATCTTTTGTTTCTAAAATTTTATCTATTTTCTCAAAAGATGAGTCTAATTTTATAGCTACAATGTTAGTTGGTAACAATATTGCATTAGTTATTTTTAGTATATCTATGACTGATTTGTTATCACCACATTTAGAATTCATTAAATCTGATATGTTGTTGTTATTAGTTCAGACTATTATTTCCACCATAATTGTTTTGGTCGCAGCTGAGTTTATTCCAAAAGCAATTTTTAGAATTAATCCAAATTACATGCTTAGGTTATTTTCTTTACCATTGTTAATTTTCTACTTTTTATTATATCCAGTGGTATTTATAATGATAGTTATATCCGAATTTGTTTTAAAGTATGTCTTTAGGTTGCAAACAGAACAAGTAAATCAGGTTTTTAGTAAATTAGATCTTGATGAATATCTAGAAAGTCTAACACAAAATACTGTAGGAGAAAAACCTCAGCAAACTGAAGTTGAGATGTTGCAGAACGTATTAGAGCTTTCTAATATAAAAGTTAGAGAGTGCATGGTTCCACGAACAGATGTGTCTGCTATAAACATCAATTCTAGTATAAAAGAATTAACAGAATTGTTTGTAAATACAAAATTTACTAAAATCCCAGTTTTTAAAGAGAATATTGATAATATAATAGGATATGTTCATTCTTCAGATTTATTTAAAAAACCACTAACAATAAGATCTATAATGTTACCAATACCAATAGTAACTGAGTGTTTGCCTGCAAATGAAATGCTAAATACATTCATTAATAAAAATAAAAGCATAGCTTTAGTGGTGGATGAGTTTGGGGGAACATCCGGTTTAGTTACTATTGAGGATGTAACAGAAGAGATTGTAGGAGATATTGAAGACGAACATGATAATGATGATATCATTGATGAAAAAATAAGCGAAAAAGAATTTCTGTTTTCAGCAAGAATGGAGGTCGACCAGATAAATGATAAATATAATCTAGACTTACCAGAATCTGAAGAATACGAGACAATTGCTGGCCTTTTTCTTTCTTTACATGAGGATATACCTGTAAAAGGAGAAAGAATAGATTTCGAAGACAAGAGAATTCTAATTGATTCTGTAGATGAAAAGAGTATTAAATTAATACGAATTTTTATAGAATAAATCCATATTTAATCTATTTTCATAACTCAAATAACAATTGTATATTCGCATACTAATTTTTTAATCTAAACTAAAAACAAAATGGCGGTATTAGGAAAAATAAGAGATAGAGGTCTATTATTAGTGATAGTTGTTGGGGGAGCTTTATTAGCATTTATTTTAACAGAATTTATTAATAGCAGAAGTTCAGGATCTAGAGAAGATGGTTCTGTTGGAAGTATTTATGATGAAGATATAAAACCAAATGAGTTTTCTGAAGCATTAACTCTAATAAAAAATACTCAACAATATCAAAATTATCAAGAGGGACAACAGATAAACTTTGCTTGGGACAAGTTGATTCAGGACAAAATTATAAGTTCTGTTACAGAAAATATTGGTTTAGATGTATGTGGTAAAGAGATATATGAACTACAAACCGGAAGTATAAATGAAGTAAATAGACATTCTGCATTTACTCAATTTTTCACAAACCAAGAATCAAACACTTTTGATAATGCACTTGCAGATAATTTCATTAATGATTTAGTAAATAATGGAGGTGAGTATGAACAATTTTATACTCCATTTTTACAAATGGAGGAAGGTGTAATACAAGATAGACTGTCTCAAAAATACCAGAATTTAGTTGAACAAGGTATTTATACTACAACTCAAGAAGCTGTGAAAGTATTAAATTCAAGAACTCAAAACGCTACTGTAAATTATGTTTCTATCCCATTTACTACTATAGAAGATATTGAAATATCAGAAGAAGAAATTTTAGAATATTATAATAATAATATATCTAATTATCAGAATGAGAAAGAAACTAGAAATGTAGAATATGTTACTTTTACTGTAGTTCCTTCATCTCAAGATGATGTTTCAGTTAGAGATGAAATGGTTTTACTTTCTAATCAATTTAAAACTGCAGAAAATGATGAGTTGTTTGCATCAAGATACACATCTGAAGTAATTGAGGCTTTCCCTTATTTAAACAAAGAAAATGTAACTGATCCAAAATTTGCTGAGTTAATTACTAAAGAACTAGGTACAGTTTCAGGTCCGTATAAATTAACAAATGGAAGATATAGATTATCTAAACTTTCTGAAATTGTTGAGAGGGCTGACTCTGTAGAAGCTAGACATATCTTATTAACTTCAGATAACTACACTCCAGATTCTGCTAAAACAATATTACGAGATATTAAAAAACAAGTAAAATCAGGAACTGATTTTGGACAACTCGCAAGACAATATTCTGAAGATAAAGGGTCTGCAATTAAGGGGGGAGATTTAGGTTGGTTCCAAGAAGGTCAGATGGTACCTGAGTTCAATGATGTTTGTTTCACATCCAAAGTAGGAGATCTTAAAATTGTGACTACCCAGTATGGAGTACATTTAATACAAATGACTGGAGTTAGTAAACAAATTACAAAATATAAGATTGTTCATTTAGATAAAGATGTTCTCCCAAGCTCAGAAACTAAAGATTTTTATTATGCTCAAGCAAATGATTTTATTACAGCTGTAAATAATAAGCCTGTTGATACTTCTTTCACTTCTTTCGCTGAGAGTCAGAATCAATTGGTTAGAGAAGATGTTAATGTAGATAATATGAAATTTAATGTTTCTGCTTTAGAAAATTCTAGGGATATAGTCAAATGGATGTTTAATGCGAATACTGGAGATGTTTCAAATTCAATTTACACATGTGGTGATAATTATGTTGTAGTTACTCTTTCTGCAATAAATAAAGTGGGAGATAAAGATTTAGAAATAGTACGAGAACAAATCGTTCAGAAGATTCAATTAGATAAGAAATTTGAATCTATTCAGTCGAAAATTAAGGATGGAGCTAGTTTAGAAAATATAGCCCAGACTTTCACTACAGATATTAAAACTGTACAAGGAGTAAATTTTGATAATACTAATGTAAACGGAATTGGAAATGCCGCTAATTTTGTTGGAGTAGTTAATTCTATTGATTTAAATATAGTTTCCTCAGTTCTTAGAGGAAATAATTCAGCTTATGTTCTTTCTGTTAATAATAAAACTGAGTCATCAGAAGATACACAGGCTAACTCTAGTCAAAGATTAGAAATTCAGAATTCTAATTCTTCTGGAACTTTCTATAGTGCTGCAATGAAAGTACTAAAAGATCACGCAAATATTATAGATGATAGAATAAGATATTACTAAAAAAAGTCAATAAAAAGGTTCTTTATATACTAGGTTTTTTTAAATCTCTATCTTAATATATTCATTCTATAAGAGTTAAGATTTAAAAAAATAAATAGTAGAATTGTAAAAGAAATCAAAGAAGATCCACCATAACTCATAAATGGAAGAGGAATCCCAATAGTTGGCGCTAGTCCTATTGTCATTCCTAGGTTGATAAGTAGATGTATAAATAGAATACATGCAACACTGTACCCATAAACTCTACAGAATTGAGACTTTTGTTTTTCCGCTAAATAAATGATTCTTAAAAGCAGGGTTCCAAAAATAATTAAGAAAAATAAGCTTCCTAAAAACCCCCATTCTTCTCCTAATGTACAAAATATAAAGTCGGTACTTTGCTCTGGAACAAAATCAAATCTTGTTTGAGTTCCGTTTAGAAAGCCTTTTCCAAAGAATCCACCAGATCCAATAGCTATTTTGGATTGAATTAAGTTATAACCTGCACCGAGAGGGTCAAATTCTTTTCCTAAAAGTATATTTACTCTTTCGATGTGGTGAGGAGATAAAACATTATTAAAAATATAATCTGTACTAAAAATTACACAATTAGATATTATAGTAATTATACTAGATATTTTTATGCTTCTTACTCTTTTACTAGAAAATAAAAACACAACGATAATAATAGTAGTTACAATTAAGGATAAGATTAATGGTTGAATTAGTAAAGAAAATAAAGCAAGTGTACATATAACTAATCCAATTATCAGAATATTTCCAGATAAACCCTCTCTGTAAAAAACTAAGATAAATGATATAAAGACTAATGCGGTTCCAAGATCATTTTGCAGAATAATTAAAAGGAATGGTATTAATATAATTATATAGCTCCTGATCATAGATTTGAAAGAATACTTATTTTGTTTATTAACACTAAACATTTTAGCTAATGCTAAAGCAGTGGTGAATTTAGAAAATTCTGATGGTTGGATTTTAAAACTTCCAAACCTAAACCATGATGTAGCTCCACCTGTGGAATCAGAACTAAACAAGACAATAATTAATAACAAAATAGTTACAGCATAAAACAGGAATGCAAGAGAATCAAAGAAGCTCCAATCTATAATCAAAATTACAAATCCTGTAAAAATTGCTGCTCCTATAAATAGTAATTGTTTTCCATGTTTTGTGTTTAAATCATATATTGTATGTGAGACATCATCATTGTACATGGAGGCATATATATTTAACCATCCAAAAAAGATAAGTGCAAGGTAAAGAATAATAGTTATCACATCTATTTTTCCAAATATTTCAGAGGTTTTTCTCATTCAAAATTTAATAGATTTCCATTAATCATTTTATATTCTAATGATTTATTTGTAATATTATTTTTTAGATATTTTTCAATCATTAATGAAGCAATTGGTGCTGCCCATGAAGATCCCCATCCTCCATTTTCAACAAATACTGCAATAGCAATTTTAGGATTTTTTTTAGGAGCAAAAGCAATAAAGATAGAGTGGTCTTTTCCATGAGGATTTTGAGCCGTTCCTGTTTTTCCACATATATTTATCCCTTCTATATTAGATAACAAGGCGGTACCATCTATATGTGTGAGTGTTAACTCCATTCCATCAATTATAATTTCAAAATGTTTCTGGTCTATAGTTGTATAGTTTTTCTTTTTATATTTAGATGGAATCGTATCTCCTTCAATCTCTTTTATTATATGTGGAATATAATAAAATCCTCGATTTGCTACAGTTGCCGCTAAATTTGCCATTTGAATAGGAGTACATAAAAGTTCTCCTTGACCTATAGACATTGATAAAATTGTACTGGATTTCCATCTATTTTTTCTATAATATCTATCGTAATAGTCAGAGTTGGGAACAAAACCTTTTGTACCTGATTTAAAATCGTTGCCTAAATAATCTCCAAATCCAAAGCTCTCTATATGATTTTTCCAGTTGTTGTATCCTTGATAAATGTCATCAAAAGAATTAAAATAATTTTCCCAAACATTACAGAAATAAGGATTACATGAAGTAGCTAGAGAAGTTTTTAAATTCACGTATGGATTATGTTCATGACATTTAACATGCTTGTTATTTCCATATTCATACATCCCATCACAATAGTAATTTTTATTATAATCTAAAACTCCTTCCTGTAAAGCTATAAGACTATTTATTATCTTTAAAGGTGAAGCAGGGGGGTAACTTCCATTTAAAGCTCGATTAAAAAGAGGTTTATTCTTATTATTATATAGATTATTATAGTTTTTTGACCTCTCTCTTCCTTTCATGAAATTAGGGTCATAATTAGGAGCTGTAATCAAACTAAGTATTTCTCCTGAACTTGGCTCTATTGCAACGACAGCTCCTTTTTTATTGCTCATTAATTTCTCTCCGTATTCTTGTAAATCTATATCGAGTGTTGTGATTAAATTTCTACCATGTATTGCCAAAGTATCATGTTCTCCATTTTTAAAACTTCCTTGTGGAGTATTATGAGCATCTACTAAAACTAATTTCATTCCTTTTTCTCCTCTAAGGTGCTTTTCATAAGAAGCCTCAATTCCTGTTTTTCCTTCTAAATCTCCTTTAGTATAGTATTTTTCTTTAATCTTATCTTCACCTACCTCTCCTAGGTATCCAATTGCATGAGCAGCTACTGTAACAGGATAGTCTCGTGTAGTATTTACTCTAACATAAAATCCGCTAAATTCATTTAAAGATTCCTGTATTTTATGCGCAGAGGATGTTTTTAATTGTTTTGAAAATACACTTTCTTTGTATTTAGAATAATTTGTAGTTGAGTTTAATCTTTCTCTGAAATCTTGGATGCTTATATCTGCTAATAAGCATAATTTTATAGTATCTAATTCCTTTACTTCTTTTGGTATGACCATAAGATCATAGGAAGCGATATTTGATACTAACAATTTTCCATTTCTATCATATATTAATCCTCTTGCTGCTTGTTGTACTTCAAACCTAATAGCATTGTTTTGTGCAGAATATTTATAACTTGAGTTGATTACTTGTATATAAAATAGTTTTAATAGAAAGATAAGAATAACAATAATGAAAATTCCTTGTATAATTCTTTGTCTTGCCTGTAATTGTACCATTTTATTCTTTTACTTTAAAAGTAAATAACTGAAAAATTAAAATTATGATAAATGTAATTATAGAGCTTAGTAATACCTTAAATAATAAAAATATGATATCATTACTTGAAAAATTTTCTAGTGTAAATAAGAAAGTATGATGAATGAATATAATCGAAAAAGCATAAACACTGAATGTTTTTAATCCTAAAACATATAGGTTTAACTTTTCTCTCTCATCAATAGAGTTTTTTGGTATAAGAGCCTTATGCAAATAAGGCGTTATGAACGCAATAAACACTAGTGAAGAACTATTTAGACCCATATTACCTTCAAAAATATCTAACAAAATACCAATGAAGAAAGCGTATAAAATAACAAACCATTTTTCCGTGTCTTGAGGAAGTGTGATAATTAATATTAGATATACTAATGGATTTATGTAGTTGATAAATTGTATGTTGTTTAATAAAAGAATTTGTATTAAAACAAATATGGGAGCTAACCATAAATATGTAGTTAATTTTTTCATCTTATAAGTTATCTATTTCTTTCTTGTTTAATGCATTTATTATATAAACATTTGTAATGCTATTCATATCATTGAAAAATCTAACTTTTATATTATACAATCCATTTTCGTTACCTTTCTTATAGGATAGAATTGTTCCAATATTTATATCCTCTGGGAATATAGAGCTATATCCATTTGTTTGTATGGTATCGCCGATATAAATATTAGCATGATTAGGTATATCGTTAATTTCAGCTTCCATATAATTGTTATTTTTCCATTTTAAAGATCCGTTTTGATTACTTTTAACATGTTTAATACTTATTGAAGATTTACTATTTAAAATGGATATTGCTTTAGAGTAGTTGTCAGAGGTTGAGTTGATTATACCGATAATCCCATTGTGTGTTATTATTCCCATACCATTCTTTACTCCATCAAGTTTTCCTTTGTTGATAACAATAAAGTTATCTTTCTTATAAATAGAATTATTTATAATCCTTGCGGGGATAAAGTTATGCAAATGAGGATTTTCATTTTGTTTTTCTTTGCTTAGTATTGTATGTAGTTTGGAATTTTCTTTCTTTAAATATTTATTTTCTTCTCTAAGATATAAATATTCATTAATATTAGAATAATAATCATAAATTGCTCCAGTATATTCTTGTGTAAAAGATAAAAATTTACTTTGTTGAAATTTATGATTTGAGATATATAGGTACAATGAGAAAGATTCTATTAGAATAAATAATAGAATAAAATAGTATTTCTTAATAAATAGAAATAAATTTCTCATTATTTAGGTTTACTGTATAAGGAATGAGAATCCAGAAGTATTTTTCAATGCTATCCCCGTTCCTCTTGCTACCGCTCTTAAAGGGTCCTCAGCTACATATACAGGTAGTTTGGTTTTTTGAGAGATTCTTTTGTCTAAACCTCTTAACATTCCACCACCACCTGTAAGGTATAAACCTGTGTTGTAAATATCCGCTGAAAGTGCGGGTGGAGTAGTAAATAAAGCATTCATAATTGCCGCTTCAATTGCTTCAATAGAGTTGTTTAATGCATTCGCAATTTCTTTATAAGTTACTACAACCTCTTTTGGAATTCCATTCATTAGATCTCTTCCATGTACTGCAAAGTTTGGAGGAGGATCATCTAATTCAGTAAGTGCTGATCCAACATTTATCTTGATTTTTTCAGCCATATTATCACCAATAGCAATGTTGTATCTAGTTTTCATATAGTTTTTTATGTTATTTGTAAATTCATCCCCAGCAACTTTTATAGACTTGTCTGTAACAATTCCGCCTAAAGAGATAACAGCAATTTCTGTAGTACCCCCTCCAATATCAATTACCATATTTCCTTCAGGTTCCATAACATCAATACCAATACCGATTGCTGCTGCCATTGGTTCGTGTATTAGCCATACTTCTTTTGCTCCTGCGTGTTCTGCAGAATCCATTACCGCTCTTTCTTCAACTTCTGTAATTCCTGAAGGAATACATATAACCATTTTTAAGGCTTGAGGAAATAGTGTTTTTTTTCTATTAATCATTTTAATAAAACCTCGAATCATTTGTTCTGCGGAATGAAAATCAGCTATAACTCCATCTTTTAAAGGACGAATAGTTGTAATTCCTTTATGGGCTTTTCCGTGCATTTGTCTAGCTCTTTTGCCTATAGCAATAACTTCATCAGACCTTAACTCCTTGGCGACAATCGATGGTTCATCTACAACAACTTTGTCGTTGTGAATAATTAAAGTGTTTGCAGTTCCTAGATCAATAGCAATTGCTTCTGTCATGAAGTCGAAAAATCCCATAGCTCCTTATTTTTAATGTTTAAAATGTCTGTGTCCTGTAGTAACCATTTTCATATTATTATTATTACAGAACTCAATTGATAAATTATCTTTTATTGATCCACCTGGTTGAATTACACATTTCACCCCCTCATTATTTGCTAATTCTACACAGTCAGGAAAGGGGAAAAATGCGTCAGATGCCATAACGGCTCCATTTAAATCAAAATTAAAACTTTTCGCTTTTAAGACCGCTTGTTTCAGAGCGTCTACTCTAGAAGTTTGCCCTACTCCGCTAGCTAAAAGTTGTTTATTTTTTGCAAATACAATAGTATTAGATTTTGTGTGTTTACACACTTTAGACGCAAATTCTAGGTCAGAAAATTCTCTATCATTTGGAGATAGTTCTGTAACGATTTTCATATCAGAAAGATTATCTGTTTTTAAATCTTTATCTTGATGCAATACTCCATTTAAAACAGTTCTGAATTGCGTTTTGGAAAGTTTAATATCTTTCTGGATTAATATCACTCTATTTTTCTTGCTTTTTAAAATTTCAAGTGCTTCCTTGTTATATGAAGGAGCGATAATTACCTCAAAAAAGATTTTATTTATTTCTTCAGCGGTTTCGAAATCTAATTCTTTATTCGTGATTAAAACTCCACCAAAAGCAGATATAGGATCTGCAGCAAGTGCATCTTTCCAACTCTTTAGCAAGGAATCTCTGCTAGCAATACCACACGCGTTGTTGTGTTTTAAGACTGCAAATGTAGTGTCTTCAAACTCTGAAATTAGATTAACTGCTGCATCAACATCCAACAAATTATTGTAAGATAATTCTTTGCCATGTAATTGTTGAAACATATCTTCTAAGTCCCCAAAGAAAACCCCCTTTTGATGAGGATTTTCACCGTATCTTAAATACTTATTATTTCTTATGCTTTGTTTAAAACAAATTTCATCTTCATTAAAATAATTAAATATTGCTGTATCATAATGAGAGGAAATGTTAAATGCTCTTGTTGCAAATTTCTTTCTTGTTTCTAATACAGTTGAGCCATTTTCGTTTTCTAAAATTGATAGAACTTCGTTGTATTGACTCATCTCTGAAACAATAAGTACATCTTTATAATTTTTGGCTGCAGCTCTTATTAATGTTATTCCTCCAATATCTATTTTCTCAATAATATCTTGGTCTGAAGCCCCAGAAGAAACTGTTTTTTCAAATGGATATAAATCTACTATTACTAAGTCAAACTCTGGAATGTTATATTTTTCAAGTTGTTCTTTATCTGAATTAAGTTCTCTTCTTGAAAGAATACCTCCAAAAACATTAGGGTGGAGAGTCTTTACTCTGCCACCTAATATAGATGGATACGTAGTTAAATCTTCTACTTTGTTTACTTTTACTCCCTCTCCTTCAATATAATTCTGGGTCCCCCCTGTGGAGTAAATTTCAATTCCAAGATCATTTAATTTATGAACAATAGGTGCTAATCCATCTTTATGAAATACTGAAATAAGTGCGTTTTTAATTTGTCTTTTCTGATCCATCTACTATATAAATTAGTAATGCAATTTTACTCAAATACAAGGTGTTTTTCAAGTTAATAAAAGAATAATATAATTTCTGTTAATAACTTTTTAGATTGTTAACTTCTAAGGTCAATATTAGAAATGATTTTACATATTTTGATTGCTTTATCTGCAGAATTAATATCTTTAACTATCAATACTAATTTATCTTTTCTTTCCTTCATTTCAGCTTTAGTGAAATTTTGCTTTAGATATTCCAAGATCTTGCTGAATGATTCAGATTCAAAATAAAGAGAATCTTTTTTAGTAGTGAAATAGGTTCTCATCTCACCATTTTTTAATAGTAACCTTTCGAATCCTAATTCTTTTGCAACCCATTTTAGTTTCATAGATGATATTAGATCTTCTACAGATTTTGGTATTACTCCGAATCGATCTTCTAAATTACTTTGTAATATTTTTAACTCTTTTTCTTCTTTAATGGAGTTAAGTTCTTTATAAATGTTTAACCTTTCTTCAATATTAGAAATGTAAGTATCAGGTATTAGAATTTCTAAATCAGTATCTATCTGACAATCTTTTACAAAATATTTTTTCTTGGAATCCGAAAATAGTTCCTTAAATTTCTCTTGTTTTAATTCCTCTACTGCCTCATTTAATATTTTTTGATACATATCAAAACCAATTTCATTGATAAAGCCACTTTGGTCAGCTCCAAGAAGATCTCCTGCTCCTCTTATGTCTAAATCTCTCATGGCTATACTAAATCCACTTCCCAAATTTGAAAATTGTTCTAATGCATTTAATCTTTTTCTAGCATCTTCTGAAAGCTGATAGGAAGGAGGACTGATTAAATAACAGAATGCTTTTTTGTTAGATCTGCCAACTCTACCTCTCATTTGATGAAGATCAGAGAGTCCAAAATTATTTGCATTATTAATTATAATTGTATTTGCGTTTGGAACATCAACACCATTTTCTACAATGGTTGTAGATATTAGAACATCATACTCTCCTTCTATAAATCCAATCATTAAATCTTCTAGAACTTTTCCATCTAATTGTCCATGTCCAATTTTAATCTTTGCATTTGGAACTAGACGTTGAATAATTGCAGCTACTTCGTTTATGTTTTCTATTCTGTTATGAATAAAAAATACTTGACCATTTCTTGAAATTTCATATTTAATGGCGTCTCGTATTGTTTCCTCATTAAATGGAATGATTTCGGTATTTATTGCAATTCTGTTTGGTGGAGGAGTGTTGATTACAGATAAATCTCGAGCCCCTAATAAAGAAAATTGTAATGTTCTTGGTATTGGTGTTGCGGATAAGGTAAGGATATCTACATTAGATTTTATATTCTTTAGTTTATCTTTAATGTTTACTCCAAATTTTTGTTCTTCATCAATAATTAACAATCCTAAATCTTTAAATTTTATATCTTTTCCGACTATTCTATGAGTTCCAATCAAAATATCAACCTTTCCTTTTAATAGATCTTTAATGGTTTGATTTTGTTGTTTAATAGTTTTGAATCGGTTAATGTAATCTACTTTACAAGGAAATTCTTTTAATCTATTTTTAAATGTTTTATAATGTTGAAGTGCTAATATCGTAGTTGGAACTAAAATAGCTACTTGTTTATTATCTGTTACAGCTTTAAATGCCGCTCGAATTGCTAGTTCAGTTTTTCCAAAACCAACATCTCCACAAACTAATCTATCCATTGGCGTATCTTTTTCCATGTCTTCTTTTATCGCAATAGTAGCGGCGCTTTGATCTGGTGTATCTTCCCACATGAATGAAGCTTCTAACTCATGCTGCAAATAGGTGTCAGGAGAATAAGAGAATCCATCAATGGTTTTCCTTTTTGCGTAAAGTTGAATAAGGTTAAAAGCAATTTTCTTGATTCTAGTTTTGGTTTTATTTTTGGTTGTTTGCCATTTAGAGCTCCCAAGTTGATTAATATTAGGACGATGCCCTTCTTTTCCAGAATATTTAGAGATTTTATGCAAAGAATGAACACTAATGTATAAAATGTCCCCGTCCTTATATATTAACTTTATACTTTCTTGTTTTTTACCATTATTATCAATTTTATGAAGACCAGCAAATTCTCCAACACCATGATCTATATGTGTTACAAAATCGCCAATTTGTAGATTAGTTAATTGTTTTAGTGTAATAGCTTGTTTGTCTGCAAATCTAGTTTTACTAATGAACTTATGATGTCTGTTAAAAATCTGATGATCGGTATAAATTGTTATTTTATTATCATGATCTATAAATCCTTCACTCAAATTTCCAACAATTGTAATAATATGAATTTCTCTTAGTTCATTTTGTATAATTTGATGAAACCTTTCTTTTTGTTCTTCTGAGGAACATATGATAATGTTTTGATATCCTTTCTCTTGAAAACTTATAAGTTCATTGAAGAGTATATCAAATTTTTTATTTATTGGAGTAAGAGGTATTGTATTGGATTGAATCTTAAAATCTGCTTCAAAAATATTGCTAGAACTAAAACTGATTGTTTTAAACTCTTCTAATAAATTAGTAAATTCATTTGCGTTAGTAAAAATATCATGTGGCCTAATTTGATATTTTCCAAAATCTGTAGATAGTTTTTTAAATTCTTTTTCAGCTTTTTCAAAATTTTGTTGTAGAATCCCTAAGGTATGTTGAGTATCTTCTATCCAAATAGTAGCACTTTTAGGAAGATACTCCAAGAAACTAACTTGTTTTTCTAATACTTTTTTTGCTTCTGTATTTGGTATGATTGATATTTTCTCTCTTTGTTCTACAGATAACTGAGTGTTAATATTGAATGTCCTTATACTTTCAATTTCATCATCAAAGAATTCAATACGAAAAGGATATTCGTCTGCAAAAGAAAAGACATCTATAATTCCTCCTCTTACAGAAAATTGGCCTGGATCGGTAACAAAATCGGATTGTATAAAATTATTTTCTAATAAAATTTCTTCTAATAAGAGTGAATTATGTGTATCAGAGACTGAAAGTGTAATTGTTTGTTTCTTTAAAACTCTTCTACTTACTACCTTTTCAGAAATGGCTTCTGGATAACTAATAATTATTGAATTACGTTTGTAATTAAGTTTGTTTAAGACTTCTGATCTTAATAAAACATTAGAATTGTCTGTTTCTTCAATCTGATAAGATCTTCTGTATGAAGCGGGATAGAAAAATAATTCATGATTTATTAAGTTTTCTAAATCATTAATAAAATAGTTTGCAGATTCTTTATCATTTAATATAAAGAGTTGAGGAAATTTAGACTTTTTAATTATAGAAGATGCTAGAATAGATTTTGAGGAACCAACAAAGTTATTTAATTGTATTTTTCTATTCCCCTGGTTTATTTTTTCAGAAATAGTATCTCTAAAAATAGAGATTGGTAAAAGTTGAAGTAATGTTTTATTTTTCAATTTGTTTTATCTCCTTCATCATTTTAATGTACCAATCTTGATTGGTGTCAAAAGGTTTACCTCCTTTAATTCTGTCAAATTTAATGCAATTTAGTTTATTTTTTTTGTCTTCATCCCAACCTACAACACCGCTGATCCCGTTAATTGCACTGATTACAGCATAATCAGCTAGCTCAAAAATCAAATCTAAATCTTTATGATTTGCTTTTGATGATCGTGAAAAATATCCACTTTTTTGGACCAGGACTTTGTTAGCTTTTAGTCTTTTTGAAAATTGTTTTGCAAACCATTGCCCAGGATTTAGTTCATCTAACCTTACATGTCCAAATGCATCTCTCAATATTTCTCCTCCTTCTTTTTCTGTCTCTTTTATTATAGTTTCAAGTCCCGCTCCCTCACATAAAAATATATTCACACAATCTTCTTTGTCCATAATTTTATTAAGTCTCTCACATTCTTTATCAAAATCTATATTTTCCTCAGGAAGTATGACTGAGTGAATTTCCCACTTTTCTCTAGTAATGCCAATTTTAGGAATGAAATTAAGATTTTGTATCCTCTTTCTATATTCATATGCTGTAGCTGCTGTTAGCCATCCACAATGTCTGCCCATTACTTCATGTATAATTAGCTGTCTATCAGATGTTGTGTTTTCATTAACAATGTTTTCAAAAAATATTGCACCTTGTTCTGCAGCTGTCCAAGCTCCAAGAGTTTGAGCAATAGGGAATACATCATTATCAATTGTTTTTGGTAAGCCAACTACGGTTAAGTTATAATTATTTTCTTTGAGATAATTTGATAAATCTGCAGCAGTAGTGTTGGTGTCATCTCCTCCAATAGTATGTAAAATATCTACTTCATCTTTCATAAGTTGTTTTGCAGCAACTTCTAGAGGTGTTTCACCTTTTTGTATGTACCCCTTTAATATACAGTCTTCTATATTTGTTAACTTAATTCTACTATTCCCAATTGGAGTTCCTCCAAAATTATAGATATTTTGAATATCATTTAAGACATCTTTTGGAAAAGAAATTGATTTACCTAGTAATAATCCTTTGTAGCCGTTCAGGTAACCTATTATTTCAACTCCTGGATAATTCTTTAAATAATTTTCAGTTAGTCTTCCAATTGAAGCAGATAAACATGGAGCTATTCCTCCTGAAGTTAAAAATGCAATCTTCATCATTGTTAAATTTCTTTATGCAAATATCGTATTTTTTTATTTTTGGAATTCAGACAGTATTTTTTTAGTAAGAATTTCAGATATTTTTAACCTACTTTCGTGTGTCCATCCTGCAATATGTGGAGATAAAATAACATTTTTGCTTTCTAAAAGAAATCTTAATTCCTGATTATCTCCAATTTTAGAGAGTTGTTCAAATGATAATTTTTCATATTCTAAAACTTCTAAACAGGCTCCTAAAACCTTTTTGTCTTTAATCTTCATCACGAGATCCTTCGTATTTACACATTTCCCTCTAGATGTGTTAATGATGAAAATATTTTTCTCAAATTTTTCAATAAAATCTTTATCTACTAAGTACTTTGTTTCTTCATTTAAGGGAATGTGAAGACTTACAATATCCGCTTGTTCATAAATTTTTTCCATAGTACTTTGGTATGAGTAGGATTCTAAATACTTATCGTAGCAAAGAATGTTTACCCCAAATCCTTCTAAAACTTTAGCAAATGCTGAACCATTATTACCAAAACCAATAATTCCAATTGTTTTGCCAAATAATTCAATACCTCTATTTTTCTCTCTGTTCCACTTTCCTTTTCTTACTTCTTGGTCAGAAATATTAAGTTTATTAAATAATGAAAGAATCATTCCAATAGCATGTTCTGCAACAGCTTGTCTATTGCCCTCTGCAGCATTAAAGCATTTTATTTTTTTTAATTTTGCGTAACTTACATCAATGTTTTCCATCCCACTACCAGCACGTGCAATAAATTTTAGATTAATAGCCTTGTCAATAAATTGTGAGTCAATTTCAAAACGACTTCTAATTAATATTCCTTCATATTCAGATATTTTTTCTTCAATCTCGGATTTAGATAATGATAAAGCATGATGACAAACAAAATTATTTTTTTCTAATGTTATCTGTAAATTAGGATGTGTATTATCAATTAATAGAACTTTCATTATAATATAGATTGACCTATTAAAAAATAAATATACAATCCAAGAATATCATTTACTGTTGTGATAAAAGGTCCTGTAGCTAATGCGGGGTCAATTTTGTATTTTTCTAAAGTTAGAGGGATAAAAGCGCCGAAAAGTGCTGCAAAAATTATAACAGATAATAAAGATATGCTAACTGTAATACTTAATTGAATTGAGTATTGTAATACTATTGTTGCTCCAAAAATAATTAAGGAACAAATTAGTCCGTTTAATAAAGCAACTCCTAATTCTTTTGTGAGATTGATAAAAATAGTATTTGGTTTAATAGACTCATTTGCTAGCCCTTGTACAACAATTGCAGCAGATTGGACGCCAACATTTCCTCCCATTGCAGCGATTAACGGAATGAAAAATGCAAGTTGAATATTTTCTTCGATATCAAATAAGCCAATTACTTTAGCTCCTAATAAACCCCCTACTAGACCGATCAAAAGCCATGGTAATCTAGCTCTTGTAAGTTGCCAAATACTATCTGAAGATTCAACATCCTCTGTAATTCCTGAAGCCATTTGATAATCTTTCTCGGCCTCATCTTTTACAACATCCATTACATCATCAATAGTAATCCTGCCTACTAAAATATTTTTTTCATCTACCACAGGAATTACAATCAAATCATATTTATTCATAATATTAGCTACACTGGCAGCATTTTCATTGTCTTGTGTAGAGATAATCTCTGTATTTGCAATTTCTTTGATGAATATTTTACTTTCAGTTATTAATAATCTCCTTAAAGATAAGGTTCCTGTAAGTTTGTCATTATCATCCACAACATAAATTGTATGAACCTTTTTTACTGCAGATGCTTGTTTTCTCATTTCCTTTAGGCATTGAAGAGTATTCCAGTTTTCATTTACTTTTATAAGTTCTTTAGCCATTAATCCTCCAGCAGTATTTTCAGGGTAGTTTAAAAGATCTGTAATATCTGAGGCGTGATCATTATCTTCAATTAACGATAGTACTTCTTCTTTTTGCTTCTGTGGAAGTTCTAAAATCACATCAGTTGCATCATCTGATTCTAGATTTTCAATTACTTCTTTTGCAATTTCTTTAGAGGATAAATTGGATAATAAGTGTTCTCTTAAATCCTCCTCTAATTCCATTAATACTAATGCAGACTTTTCCTCATCAATTAATTGGTAGAGGTAATTTGCTTCTTCATCAGATAGATTGTTTATTATCTCTGCAATATCTGCTACATGAAGATCTTCAATTAATTTTTTAATGTTTTTATTAGATCGAACTGAAATTAAATCAGAAATTTTCTTAAGTAAGTTAGTATTTATTTCGTTATTGTTGGACATTTTTAGTGATTATAATAAAATCCTTTACATCTAATTGTTCAGCTCGTTTTTGTAATAATTCATCAATCTCATGATTGGAGTTCAAAGAAAAGGATTTTAATGCGTTCCTCAAAGTTTTTCTTCTCTGATTATATCCAGCTTTTACAATACGAATAAATTTTTTTTCATCACATTCTAATTCTTTTCTCTCATTTCTAATCATTTTTATAACTCCAGATTTCACTTTTGGAGGAGGTGTAAAAACATCTTCATTTACTGTAAAACAATATTCAATATTATAAAAAGCTTGAAGAAAAATACTTAAAATTCCTTTTTTCTTCCCTTTTATTGAAGCAACTCTTTCAGCAACTTCTTTCTGAAACATTCCTACAACCTCGGTTATTTTATCTCGATTTTCGAAAACTTTGAAAAGAATTTGAGAGGATATATTATAAGGAAAGTTTCCTATTATGGAAATCTTTTTTTTAGTGATTTCTTCTAATTTTAGTTTCAGAAAGTCTCCTTCAATTATGTTTAAATTGGGATAATTTAATCTCAAATAAAAAACAGATTCTGTATCTATCTCTATTACTTTAAAATTAATGTTTTTGTTATATAAAAATTGAGTGAGAATTCCCATTCCTGGTCCAATTTCTAATAGATCTTTATTCTTATATTCTAGTTGTTTTACGATATTCTTAGCAATGGAAGGTTCATTCAGGAAGTGTTGTCCTAAGTGTTTTTTTGCACTTACCTTTTTCATGATGATTTTTTCAATCGCTTAAATAGTTCTGAAGCAAATACAAATTCATTCAACTCTTTATTATTTGAGTTAATTAATTCTTCTTTGTTTCCTTTCCACCATATTGATCCTGAATATATAAAGGCAATGTTCTCACCAATTTGCATTACAGAATTCATGTCGTGAGTATTTACAATGGTTGTAATGTTGTATTCTTCAGTAATTTCTTTAATCAGATTATCAATTAAGATTGCGGTCTTTGGATCTAAGCCGGAGTTAGGTTCATCACATAAAAGATATCGAGGATTCATTGATATAGCTCTTGCAATTGCAACTCTCTTAAGCATCCCGCCACTTAATTCTGCAGGAAGTAATTCATTTTTGTTCTCTAGATTTACTCTCTTCAAACAGAAATTCACTCTGTCTAATTTCTCTTCAGTAGATTGATTAGTAAACATAGTAAGTGGGAACATAATATTTTCTTCAACAGTCATATAGTCAAATAAAGCTCCACCTTGAAACAACATTCCAATTTCCTGTCTAATTTGTCTTTTCTCTTTTAATTTCATTTGATTAAAAACTCTTCCGTCATAAATAATATTTCCACTGTCAAGTTCATGTAGTCCTATTAATATTTTTAAAAGTGTAGTTTTGCCTGAGCCACTTTCCCCGATTATTAAATTTGTTTTGCCTTGCTCAAAGGTGAATGACACATCATTTAGAACCTTATTCACTCCAAATTGTTTATATATGTTCTCAACTATAATCATGAAAGTATTAAATCTGTTAAGATGAAATTAAAAATTAAAATTAAGATACTACTATATACTACTGCTTTAGTACTAGAAATTCCGACATCTATTGCTCCTCCTTTTGTGTGATATCCAAAATATGATGAAATTGAAGTGATTAAAAATGCAAATACAATTGTTTTAACAATAGAATAGCTGACATAAAATGGAATAAACTCATACTGTAACCCTTGAATAAAATCAGATGATAGGACACCTACAGATTGACCTCCAACAAGCCCTCCAATTATTCCAATGGAAACACTGAGAATTATTAGAATAGGAAATGAAATTATTGCTGCAACAATCTTAGGTAGAACTAAAAATGAAGCAGAATTAATTCCCATAATCTCAAGAGCATCAATTTGTTCTGTTACTCTCATTGTACCTATTTCGGACGATATGTTGGAACCTATTTTACCTGCTAAGATTAATCCAATCATTGTAGGAGAGAATTCGAGAATTAAAGCATCTCGTGTTACTAGTCCAATTAAATATTTCGGAATCAAAGGATCCTCAATATTTAGGTATTGCTGTATGGTAACTACAGCTCCAATAAAAAACGATATAATTATAACTATTCCAACAGAATCTAACCCTATCTTGTGTATTTCTAACTTTAATTGTCTGAAAAAAACACTGTATTTTTCAGGCTTACTCATTACTTTTTTCATCATAATGAAATAGTCACCAAGATTTTTTAGTCCTTTAATCATTGAGGCTAAAAGTAAGAAGATTTTTCAAAAGAATATTATCAATCATGTTTGATATTTTACTTATTTTTGAACCTATATATGAAAACGAAATTTTTTTTTCTATTTTTTTTCTTAATATTAATTTCTTTTTCCTCTTGTAGGGTTTTAAAAAAGAATGATTGTGATTGTCCTAATTTTGGTGTGAAGGATAATAAATCATTAAAAACTAATTCTTAAATTCATAATATTTATTCTAAAAAATTAAATTTGCACATTTTAAGAATTTATTTGATTAAGTTTGTATAATTAACAATTGTTTGATGTTGTTAAAACTATTCTTGAAAAAATTATAATTGATATATTGAAGAAAAAAAATCATTGACATTTTCTTTTAAATTTAATAATTTAAAACAAGGTTTATACATCTTAAAATTAATACAAAACGAACATGTCATATATAATAAAATGGCAATAAATTAAGTCTGAACATGATAAAAAAATTATTAATATTAA
>MDTD01018015.1_pt1 | contig 35426 bp, 25 predicted proteins | sample 811221 | NCBI WGS metagenome assembly MDTD01 (sample SAMN05326646, study PRJNA326480) | marine metagenome | isolation source: seawater | place: Pacific Ocean: South West | collected 2011
CTAAAGATAGATTCAACAGAGATGGCTATAGATGACAATATCGTGGCGACTCTAACAGGCTCTACGTTTAGCGGTGTCACCAGCTTTAATGCAGGTCTTTCTGGATCTTTAACTCAGTTGACTGACGGAAGATCGTTCATTGCAGCTGGCACGAACGTAACAATTACGTCAGCGTCAAACGGACAAATCGTAATTTCAGCCACAGGCGGGGGTGGCGCAGCATTGACCGCTGCGTCAGGATCTGTGTCAGTGTCTAATGTAGACAATATTAACTACACCAACCTGGCTATTGTGCAAGATCTCGGAAGTGGAGATATTGCTCTGACAGGAACTATTGGACCGGCCGAAGACGGAGACTACACAGACGGACTTTACACAGACTTTACAAATAAGACAACAGTAGGAACTGCTGTAGATAGATTTAATGAAGTTCTTAAAGCACTGGCTCCACCTCCGGCTCCTGCGCTAGACGATATGGACGCGAATGTTGACGGAACAGACGTAGAACTATCTTTTGGTGCCTCTAATGATCAGAGTTCAGCATCCCCGGCGTACGCTTCTGTGTCAACAGCAGCTGGATTTAGTGCAGTAGATGTAAACGAAACATACGAAACTGCTACTAGCGGAAACAATCTTCGTCGCGCTGTTTTCAATGGATCAACTGATATCGTCGGAAATCTTAACGAAGATGTAGCAGTCAATATGCAAGGATCTGAGACAAACTATCCTGCAAATTCTTTCGGTGATGCAGATGATGGAGTCCTTCGTCTAGAAGTCAATGGCGTCACAGTTCATGAAATAGACTTAACTACAAGTGTAGGAACAGGATCACCAGGCTCAGGATCAGGAACACATGTAAATGGAAACGGATCGGGATTTACCAGCTTTTCAAATGCAGCAAACGGAACTTTCGAAAACGGAAATACATTTGCCAGCTTCAAGCACAGAACTGGAAATTATAAGGTTGCAACCGGTGATCAAAGAAGAGGCTGGAACTACGCTCGAGTTCTACATGTTCGGTCTGGTTCAACTCAAACCACAAATTATGTTGAGTGGGTGAATGATGACAACTCTGATGCTCTATCAGCAGCCGGCAATTCAATAACCTTCGCGGGCTCCGGCTTAAAACACCTTTCAGGCGTCCGGTACTTTACTGGAGGCACATTAACGTACCAGACTAGAGTGACAAATGCTTACAAGTATGTCTATGACACAACGAACATAACATTTGGAGCTTCTCTTGGTGGGTCTAATCCAGGCACAAATTCAGGTGAGTCGTGGTCATTGTCAGCACAGTCCAAGCCCACTATTGGTGGCGGTGAAGATCATACGAAGGTGTTACACCTAACAGCGTCTTCAGCAGTCTCAGCAGACTACATGATCGGATCTTCAGCAACAGCAACTGTTAATGTTACACACCCGCTTAAGTCCAACCTTTCGTCAGGTGGTTCGTCAACTGCCTCTGACATACTAATCTATAACCTAAGCGATACTTCTACAGCACAAGCAGAGACATTTAACGCCGAAACTTACAGAATGCAGAGTGGGTCATACGACACCCAGGCTTCTATTACGGGCGGATCGAATGACTGGGATTCGACTATTCACATGTCAGGTTCAGGCGGGCACGCAGATGGCCTTCTATTCTATATTGGAAAACTGTATAGACCAACTGCAGGTGGAGCAAGTGGGGACTTTAGGTACTCCAATGGACCTTCTCCCTCGAATCCAAACTATTCAACTGTTGGCGAAGGAATAAGAACTCTATATAGAAAGTTCCAAAATAATGCAGGAAGATCTGTAAACAATTTGCGGTGGACAACGTCAGGTGGGGCTACATCTCTGGTCGCAGAGGATACTTCGTTAGGCAGCAACAATCGGGTTAGAGTTTTCTTCAAACACCCAGGCACAACTGAGTGGCTCGATGCCAAGACAGCTTTTACGTACAATACAGTAGCTAATAGATCAGGTGGCGCAGCACCATCCGGCGGCGCCGGAGATACATCACTAGCATCAGCCACAAACTATGTCACATTTGGAACAGCATCTATTCCTAATAATGAGTGGGTTATGATGAAGGTTGAGGCTGATGATGACTGGACAGGAAACTTAGACAGTGTAACTGTAGCCTTTGGCGCCGAGGGCGCAATTAATGCAGCCCCAGACCTTAGCCAAATAGATTCCAACAATTCAGGTGTTGACGGATCTCTATCATTTGGGTCGTCTCTAGCATTAACAGGGTACTCAAATGTCTCGACAGCAGCAGGTTTTTCTGCTGTAGACGCGAATGGGGACTTTGACTTATCTGGAAATAGAAGGGCAGTGTTTGACGGAACAGTAGACATTGTGGGTGATCTAAACGAACAAGTCTCTAGCGCTGGAAACAATTATCCTGCCAACGCTTTTGGCGGCGGTAATGCACACACAGGAACACTTAAGCTTGAAGTAAACGGAAGTGTTATTCATACGTTTGATTTGAACAACAACTTCGCTGCAAACTCAGATACTTCGGGAGCTAGCGGCTCCGGATTTGATCTGTCAGCTGCGTCTGTGTCACGCGACACAAATGAAATTCCAGAATGGACAAGAAGATATAGAACAGGTACTTGGAAAGTTAAGGCTTCTGATCAAAGGAAGGGACACAACTACGCTAGAGTTATTCATGAAGTAACAGGAACATCAAAAGAATCAACATATGTTGAGTGGGTTAATGATACAGATGGTGCAGGCGAAACTCTAACAGTTGCCGGCGGATCAATAGTAAACTTTAGAGGTACGTCAGAATATTCACAATCAGGAATCAAGTACTTTGTTTCTCCAAGAGCAGACTTTGTCGTAACAGGGTCAAATGTTTACAAGTACATATACAGCGAAAATTCGAATGCCATCCAGTTTCCAACGACAACAAACTGCTCTGTTATATCGACAATCGTCTCAGGTTCGGGTGTAGTTAATGGGTCAGCGGCCGCTAGCTCGATGGGGCTGCCAAACTTAAACACATCAATACCGAGTGCTTATGATCATAGAGTCTATGTTACAGGTACACTAAGCTTTAGTCAGGCTTCATCTATTCCTGGTGGGTCAACTTATACTATGGCTGCCAGCTGTAGAATACACCACCCAATACACGGCCAGACAACATCTTCAACATCGACGTCCGACACGCTTCTTGTGTTTACCTCAACAGATGATTCAACATCACTTGTTGAGTCTTTCAATGGAGAGGCAAAACGTCTAATATCAGGAAGCTATTCCAATCAAGCTTCTGTCACTGCTGGATCTAACGCATGGGATGGATCTGTTAGTATGAATGGTGGAGATGCAGGACATAATACTGGACTAGCTGTATATAACGGAAAACTGGTAGCACCTGCCAATACAGGAAACTCAGGAGACTTTAGATCAAGAGACGATGGAGGAACTTTAGCTGCTCCTTCCGGAAACCCCAACTATTCTAATGTGTCCAACGCGACTAGACATTACACCAGATGGTTCCAGAATACATCTGGTGGATCGAAGACAGATTTTAGTATAACCATTAATGGAACAGGAACAATTGTCTCTGCGGGTACTTCTTTGTCCGGTGGCAACAACTTCAGGGTTGCATGCAAGATTCCAAGAACATCAGCAGGCTTTGAGACAGGCTGGATGGACCTGGCAACAGCATTCTCAACAGGAGAAAACGGCGACGACGCCGGTTGCTTAGTAGGGAGCTTAGACAGCTCTCTAAACGCATCTAATGATGCTACATTTGGAACGCAGTCTGTTGGAGCAAACGAATATATTCTAGTAAGGATCATAGCAGACAAAACTTGGACCGGAAACATTACTGACATAACGATATCGTGGTCATAGACAAGAGGGATAGATGGCATTTGATGCAAAAACAGAGCGGTTAATATCCCTCAAGAAGCTAGCAGGCAAAGCCCATACGTCAAACGACAAGGGTCTTGCGAATGAAGGTCTGCCCTCAGGGCTGACTGTCTCTGCTAATACTGTTTTTGGCCAAAATATTCCACTTTCACCAGGCACGTCTCTTTATAGCATAACAAATGGTGCCGTAGAAAAGTTACGTCTATCAGCATCATTTATTCCAGGCACTGATACTCTAAGCGGCAGGCATGGATTTTCACTACAACTTCCTGATGACTATGAGTCACAGTCTTCAAATCCCAATGCGGGAACATATCCATTTATAAATGGGCAAACCATTTACATCACAAGCGGAGCACTTCAATTAATCCCACCTTCTTTTGCAAATGCTTATGAGGGTAAACCGTATCATACAGGAAGCGGTCAGACATCAATTCCAGTACTGGATGCAAGAGACTGGAACTTAGACTATTTTAACGGAATATTCTTTCAACAAGATCCACCAGGAACTAATGATCACTCTTCAAACCCAAGATACATTGATGCCTATCTTTATATTGGAGACTATCTAAGTAGTGCAGGTAATTTTACCACAATAACAGGTTCACTTACACAGCTTTCTGATGGTAGCTCTTATCTTCGTGCAGGAAGCAATGTAACCATATCAACAGGATCAGACGGTTCTGTTCTTATAGCAGCTACTGGGGAATTTTCGATAGATGATGATATTGTCGCTACGCTGACAGGATCGGAGTTTTCTGGTGCAACAAAGTTTAACGCAGGCCTCTCTGGGTCTTTGACAACTCTAGCAGACGGAAGGTCCTACCTCACCGCGGGCAACAATGTAACAATTACATCTGAGTCAAATGGTCAAATTACGATATCATCTTCCGGCGGAGGAGGAAGCGGCTCACCAGGTGGGAGTGACACACAGGTACAGTTTAATAGTGGGGGCAGCTTCTCGGGAGACTCCAACTTTACTTTTAATGCCTCTTCCAATACGCTGACGGTGACAAACATTACAGGATCTTTAACACGACTAAGCTCGGGCGTTCCGTATTTGTCAGCCGGAAAAAACATATCGATAACCACAGCCTCTTCTGGACAGGTAACTGTTGAGGCAGCAGCTTTCTATAGGACAGCAAGGAATAAGTCTTCTTACGCTGTGACGTCTTCACATACAGCCATGGCAGCTTTTACAGTTGCAAACACTGATTTTAGTGAAGCGTCTTTTTCATCAAACTTAATTGATGTTGTATACAACGGAATGATCCTTTACTCGGGTTCAACTGCGCAGGTTTCAGCAGGTAATGCTGACTACACGATTTCAGGACAATCAGAAATAAAATTTGGATTTGATCTCTCAAATGATGACCTAATACACACTACTGTCATAGCCTCGGGATCCATACCTAACGAAGGATTAGCACCTACGAACGCGCCCTACATAACGTATGGAGAAAATTCAGGCCTGACTGCAGAGCGTGTTTTGATGGGAGCAAATGGAATTCTTGTTGACACATCAAACGTGGGACAAGTAAGACTCAAAATTCAGAGAATCAAAACTGTATATTATGTAACAGGCACACATGCTGAGGGAGAAACTCTTACAATTCCGGGTGCCTCTTTTAATTCAGGCAGTTATAATGAAAAAAGAATAGACTTGTATGTCAATGGGCAATTGATGGTGTCGGGGAGTAGCAGAGACTATGTTTTAGAAGGAAACGCAACAGATGTGTCGATAAAGTTTCCACTGGAGACAGATGATACAGTTGTTGTAGTTGTGCAGTGAACTTAACGTGACGATATTTATGAATAGGAGAATGAAATGAGTAGCAGTAAAACATATGAGACGTCTGATCTTGCTATTGCTGCGTATCTAATGCTAAAAGGCTTTAATTTGCTTGACGCTGGCAGACACCCATCTGGAAAATTCAAATTTGTTTTTGAAGATCCGGATGATAATGCCAGAATAAAAGCAGTTGAATTTTTATCATCAGACTGTTGTAAGTTTGATACGCACATCAAGAATCTTAAAAAGATACTTTATTAGTAGGGAAAGACGTGGCTGGAATCTTAGATAGCAAACAGCGGGTAATGGATATCCTCGTGACAAACGAGGGGAAGCGCCAAGCCTCTATGGGCGAACTTACAATTCAGTATGCCACTTTTACAGATCGACATGCTTTTTATAGGGCTAAGCCAGGATCTAATGAGGTTGCAGATGATGCCACAGAACGGCTGTATTTTGAATGCGCCAGCAGGCAACAAGACCAGATAGTAATAGAAACTTTAGAAAATGGTACAATCAAGTCGTTCAAAACATCTGATTTTGACTTAGAGGGCACAAATATAGCATCAGGATCTTTAAGTCAAGCAGCTGATATTGCCAATGTCTTTTTGACAGGAAGTCAGTTTGTAGGCAAAGCTAAAGAAATCATAGCAGACGTAACTAAGAATTTCACCGACCAACAAATAGTAGGCCGTGCAGACCCATTTTCGGACACGTCTGGATTTGAGATTTATCCCAAAAAGACAACTTTTACGATAAGTGACTCGTCTCCAATACGTGTTGATGGGATAAAGGTAGCCTCGTTAGACTCTGTGGAAAGTCTTTTCCAGGACCGACGTCTTTCTCACATGCCTAATTTTAAGTACATGCCTCCCAAAAATCTGCCAGTACTGGGAGGCGAAACAGGCAGCAATTTAGGAACGTACGTTAATTGGACACAAAAAGAAGTCCTCACCATACAATCATTAATGGAGAGTCTTGAGGGCAAAGATTACGTTGATGTAGAATTTACTGAGACTTCTCGTGACAATAATTTATTAATGCAACCCTTCGAGTTTCGCCCAGACAGTATACAGAAACTGGCTATAATTGATTTTGGAACTTTTCCTGATGAAGATCCTTATTCACCAGGAAAAAGAGTGTTCTTTCTGGGCAAGATGTATACAGATAGCTTTGGTGCTACAACGTTTGTCAATTTATTTACAGTGGTCATGGATTAAGAATGAAGATAACAACAGACGATATTAAAAAAGCAAAGTTTGATGACATCTTCTTTATTGATGATGAACAAGGCTTGGCTGTACTGGAAGACATTGAAGAAGTTCCGAATACAAGAGATCCAAAGCAAGGTGTTCTGTCTGCACAGGGAGACTTTGTCTATGAGCTTAAGTTCTATATTAACTCTTTGTTAGCTCTGACCAACAATATTGACTCTGTTGTGATTAATGTCTACGGAGAGCGTCCAAAAACTAGCAAACCTATTCGAAAAACAAGAGACACGCAGCCTCGAGATATTAGAAGTATGATTCGGTCTAGAAAAAGAACCACTGATACAGCTGAGTCAAGGTCTGATAATCCTGCTGCAATTGATACGACCACCCCCACAGATTCAGCTTCATTCGCCCCCACGCAAGCAAAAGACATAGTAGGGTATGCAAAAATATCTCTTAAGCCGGCACTAAGCAGCACTGATCTAAAGAACTATGCGAGGTACAGATCAATAGAGCAAAAGAAGCGAAGGGAAGCACTATCAAAAAGAAAAAAGTATGAGATCGTCTCAAAAGTTACTGCCGACTTAAGCTCAAGGTCAGTAAAGTCTGAAGGAAGAGTAGCCATAGATGCAAAGGTTGCAAGATCAGCAACTGTATCTTCCCCCTCCGGTGTAGTTTCAAGATCAGTTTCTAAAAAAGAGACGTCAGGAAAAAGAACAGGTGCTAACGCACTAAAGCTGTCCATGGACGCCATTTTTAAGAGTGCGACAGACCCCTCAATTTCTGCTATTTCTCAATTTCCAATTAATACACTAAAAGATCAAAGATCTGGAAACAGAGCTGCAGATGACTCTAGGGGGTCTGCAAAGATGAATCGAACATCTACAAAAAGCAAAGCTCCAGGAGAGAGGACAAGAAGAAACACAGGTGACAGAAAGTCTATTAAGAACAGAAGTATCACTGCTGCTGCAGCGGCTCCTCTAATTTCTTCGGCAAGACTAATGACCCCATCTATTTCAAATCTGTCGCTACTTAATATAACAATACCCACAAAGTCTTCTGAAAAAATTAAAGAAGAGTCTCCTGTTGTAATGTCGTTTGAGTCTAGAGCAATAGAGTTTGATCGTGAAGTAGACGTTCAAATTAGCAAAGCAGGCGCAAAAGATCAGCTGTATTTTGAGGTCCAGTTAATCTCTAAAGAGGATGGAGATGCAGTATTTTCAAAGATATATACAGTAGGTCATAAAGAGATGCTTACAGAGTTTTTGACTCCCGAGATTGCCCCTTCCATTGGAAAAGGGTCGCAGATGAGAGGAAGAAACTACATAACCTTACAGCAGAATGATCCTGTGTCTACACAAATCGTCATAGAGAAGAAGACTCTTAATCCAAACGCAGACGATATGAACATACCCTACGAAGAAATTGCTCGAGTTAATGTGACTCAAGACATGGGCCTCGAAATATATGAAGATGCCGATGCCGACAATATTGCACCGAATGTAATAATGTATAGAGCAATTTCTGTTAGCCCTTTGGGTGACGAAGGCGATGAGTACGGATCAGTAGTATTCCCAGGCTTACAACCTATTGCTGGAATAGGATCTTCTGCTACAACGAATAGGGTCAAATGTAGTATTCATGCGATGAATTCTCTAGACAGAGTAAACATAGAAGTTTCTGACATTCCTCCTGGAGTGACAGCATTACGACTAATTAGAGAAGACTTAACATCAGACTCTTATACAGCAAATTCTGACAGGCCTCGACACGTTGTTCCAAACCTATCTAATGGATCAACAATGACTGTGCTCCAAGGTACTACATCTAGAGTGCTCTACGAGGACACAGATGTGGAGCCTTTTAGGCAGTATCGATATCAGTGTGTCTTTAGAATGGAGAGGGGACCTGAAGAGTTGGGGTCAGGCGAAGAAGTAATACGGCACATAAGACCTCGATCTGATATTTTAGTGACTCCGGAAATAGGAAACTTGCGTGTAAGGTCAGAGTCTTCAGACCAAGGCTCTGGAGAGACATCATCAACTGCTGCCCAAACCAGTATATCATTTACCACGTCAGCAGCGCCATCTGACGATGGAGTTGAAGCTGTTTCTCAAATTTTAGCAGCTGCAGGTGTTGAGCAAGCGTTCATAGACGAAGTAAGAAATGATAGAAGTCGTGTCTCTGATGTTGCTGCTTTTGTTATTGAGCGCCTTGATATGAAGACAGGTAGAAGAGAGTCTTTTGGGCTTTCTCGTCCGGGAACATTTACTGACAACGCAAGAACTAGAAAGAGAAGAAACGTTTCCACACCAGCGTCAGGACGAACCTACAAGTACATTGCCAAGCTTTGCCTTAGACCTCCTGAAGCACTATTCAAAGAAGCATTGACAAAGGTGCCTGCACAAAACCCGTCTGTTTTAGATACAGCCACGGAGTCTATTGAGACTCTTTCACAAAGATTCTTGTCATCGTTTGGAGTTTTCCCTTCTCTGCCAAGCGATGCTGAACTAAAAGATTCAAGAACAACGAGTATAAGAGAGCAGTTTAGAAAGGGTGAGACAGGAATCGAACTAGAGGTTGAAGTGAAGATGCCTTCTTTTAGGCCAAAAGTAGAAAAGCTTCAATCTTTTAGAACCAAAAGAGGCTATAATAACTTAATGTGGCAGTGCACAGGAGATCTTTCTAGAATTGATCACTTTATTGTATTTGCAAGATATCGAGGTGTAACGGCGCCGATCGGGAGAAGACCTGGAAGAAGTGGCAGAGGAAATACATTTCGATTTGTTGATAGAAAGCTTTCTGGGGAAGTCGGCAACATTAACTACTTTGTCGTAATAGTGTATACAGACTATACTAAGTCTGAGCCGTCTTCGGTGACGACTCAAGACAGAGACAGAAATATGTCTAAGTCACTTTGGTCAAAGCTTATGAAGATAAATGCCAGATCGGGTGCTGAGTCTTCTAGAAGGAGCATAAGCACGTCAGACAAGAGGAAAGATAATCCATGAAGTTAGGAGCAACGTTACCTCTATCTTTAGGAACAAAAGTGACCGCACAATCAGTAGCGGCAGTTGCAACTGCGATAGTTGACGAAGATGTACTCACCACTGAAGAGTCAACATCAAGTGTAGTTTCAGTTACTGGGCTAGATGGAACCTTAAATGCACCGCCTGTAGAAGACACTGAAGAGGCACAGTCTTCTGCAACAAGAGTTTCAATACAGGGTGGTAATTCTGTAAACAATTTAATGTCAGATGCAAGTGTCTCCGACAAGCGCCCTGAAATTATTGCGAAGACGCCGCTCTTCTCTTTTCAAGACAAAGAAAAAATAGAAGGTCTCTTAGACTCTAGAAGGTTTGAAAGGTTTTTGAGGCTAGCAAATGCGAATTTGGTGTGGGAAGAAATACAAAACCAAGACCCGTCAGGTTTATATACAACTTTAGCTGAGGCCCAAACGGTTGCTGATGAGCTAATTCTAAATGATGTTAAAGCACTTGCTTCTTTGCGATCAGCAATAGATAGTGTATCTTTGGCGCTAGACATACGACACAACTCTTCCACAATTACTGAGATTGCCAAAGAAATAGCGGAAGAGGAGGCGATAGACTCTGACGGTGCAATAAGCGATTATCCTGACTCTATTGAAGAGTTTCTCGCTGAGGCATGCGGCTTTCAAGAGTCAAGTGTGTCTAACTTTAGCAATACAAAAATTTATCATACTCTCCTTCGGGAGCTCTACAACTCTATAGACAGACACTATCCAACTTTGCTCCCAGGTTCTGTTAGCGCAAGAAGAGACTTAGGAGCAGTCTCCTATGAGAAGTATAGGCCTGAGGGTAATAAGAGTCATAGCGTCACGTGCAAAACAATTGGAAATAAGACAAGGACAAACAACAAGCCGGTGTCGTCAGGAGTAAAATATGCAATTCCCAGCATCAGCAATATTTCGTCTGGTCTAGACAGAGTAAGAGTTCTTGCAACGATTCTTTATAATGAGCTAACAGTCTCAGCTGGGATTGGGAGGACACTGGGCACGTCACTAGGTACTAGATTCGGCTCTACAGGTGCAGATCCGCTAGAGTTTGCGATAGGAGGTGCGTTTAAGGGGAGTGGGAAAGTCATAAACGACCTAACAGCAGCCGGTAGCCTTGCGGACTTCATGGTTGTAAATGAGCCGATCGGAAACAAGACGAGCACAGATCACATCGTACTTCCGTTCGAATCAGCACAAATTACAGACTCCTCTGGTCAAATAGAATATGTTTCAGGCGCAGACTTTTTTGTTGAGGCACCCCTTAGATTTCCTGACAACGGTGGGCCGAACACGTTTGATGAGTTCAGCACAGGCCTTAACGGTGTAACTGAAGATGTCACCTCGTATATGAACGAACTAATGGCGCTCGACCAAGAGACTCCTCTAACTCCTCACGGTATTATCATAAGGTGTCTGACAGAGCTTTTTAAGGTTGCCTCTTTCTTGTCTGAGGAAGCGTCGTCAGGAAACGTACCTGCGATCACAAGCTATTCAACAGGTATTCTTGCAAAGTCAGATACAGTCAAGGGAGGAAAAAACTATACGGGAAGTCGAAATCTTCTTGTTGATTCTTGCTTTGCGTTAGGGATGAGATTTAGAGAAGAGCTAGATTTGCAACTCGAAGATGATTATTATGTTCCGACCAGGTGCTACCCAGAATTTATTAATCCATCGACTACTAGCAACATAAACTCGTCTGTCAGTCAGACTAGCGCTAACAGCATTTTAACATCAATGTGGTCTGGAAATTATGGCTATGGGAATACAAAATATAGCTCGAATCAGACAGATGGACAATATGTCTCTGATTTAATAACTGCCGGAGATCCAGAAGACATGTCTGTATTTGAGTCGTTTGTCCAGATATCAAGAGAGCTCCAGAGAGAAGCAATGAATCTTGCAGAGCGAGACGGTGCCAGTGCAACCTATCTAGACAACGATGGATTTACCAGATACAGTAAGTTTGATGACAATAATATAATTGCATGCATTTATGAAATTATGAGAGTTTTGGTGACTGAGTTTATTTGCATCGATACGAAAAGAGTAACCACACCTGGAACAGTCTATGCGTCAGCCAATCGACTCCGAGTAGGATGGGATACAGACAAATCTTCAAAGCTCAGAGACTTTGTCGAAGTTTTAGTTACTGCTGCTCAGGCAGGAAGTGATCTGAACGCTTTGTTTACTGAGGATGGCGAAGCGCTAGCAATCGAAGGTGTTGCCAGCAATACAGCATTGGGCCCTAACGGAGCGACTGCAGGAGACTTGGTTGCCTTGCTAAAATCAGCACAAGGACACAGAAAGTTTATAAAATATTCACTATCCAACATAAGAGCGATAACTCAAGAAGTCAGTAGGTGTAACAACATTGTTAACGAGCTTTTTGATGTAATGACCAGCGATGATGTTAACTCTCTCGATCTAACAGAAGTTGCAGACGAGACAAAAGCTAGTTTAATTAGAATATCAAGAACACCCGCTGGCAGAGAAACACTTAAGTGTCTGACTCGAGACCAGGTTTCGCTAAAACTGGTAGACTACTACAGAACGGATCTAGATGAAGAGCAGCCTTATCAGACAGAAATGAATTTTACGACCTCTCAAAGCGAAAGACTAGCTGTAGACATATTTGCCGCGTCAGATGAAATAACAAATATCAATCGAGGTGTAGTACTTTCAGTGGGTCTTCCCGTAGGCATGATGAGAAACCTTCGAAAGCCAAAGTTTACCACTTCGAATAGGGAAAGATATGAAAATGTACCGTTCACAGCAGACCCAGACGCGTCTCGGATAATTGTAACAGTTCATCGAGAAGAGGAGCTTTACAGCGGTATTACCTTCGAACCTATTGAGTTTGAATTTGATACTGAAATTTTTATTTTGCCTGACGGTATAGCAATAGAAGTACCTGACGATGAATCAGCACCTGCTCAAACTTTAAGCGAAGTAGTAGAGACAACAACTTTTTCTAGAATTACCGGCGGATCAATAGTTTCGCAAGATTTGGGTCTAGACCTAATAGATGCAGATCCTACACTTTCAAGCGTCCTGGAAAATCATGTCAAAAGCTATTTGTTCTCAGTTATGATGAAGGAAATAGCAGGTCTAGATCTTGGTGAATCTGGCTTTTTATTCTTTAATGACTTGCAGGAAAGTGTAATCGACTCCGCCGGGTATAAAGCACTTCGATCATTTGCGAAAGTAGAGTCAATAAGAAAACTTCTTGGTTTTACACCTCAGCAAGTTTCTAGAGCGTTTGCCAAGACGACCATCTTAGGAAACAGAGAATTCTATAAGATGAAAAATTCTCGAGCTTTATCAACATTATGCAAACCACAAAGGCGAATTAAGCTGAATGAATACGGTTCTAGAGAGCGGACTGTTTCGCCACCAGTGCTAAATAGATCAACAGTGGAAAATCTAGTATTGCAAAGCTCGTGTGGAATATTAGGCCCGGAGACACGAAAAACAAGAATATTGAGCCCATCGATGTTTGACAGGATCTTTTCTGTTGTAGTATCGCCAGACCAGTTCGATATCGACGAAACTGGGTCGTACCAACAGGAAGTGTCGTATCGAAGAGGAGCAGATGACTTTGATATTAATGGTTACTATTGTGAAGTTGCGTTAGGAGAATAGAATGAGTGAGTCATATCCGTCAAGAGAAGTAGTCTCAGCAGATGTTCCCGATCCTGAGCGAATATCAGCTAGTTTTGTCTACAACTTTTTCGTGCCTGACGAAGGTGTCAACGAGGCGGGAAAGCCTCGCAGAGCATTCGGTCATCTTTCTGCCAGGACACAAGAACTAATTGACAATAGAACACTGGAGCGAGAAGTTCCCAGATTTGTTGTTTTGGACATTAAGCGTGTTTTTAAGGGGAGGTGGAGATATTTCTCCAGGCTAGCCCGACAAGGGCGGTACGTGTCTTACTGGGCACAAAAAAGAGGAAGAATACAGCCTGAGTCACAAGTATCTGTTAAGTTTATGTCGACAATATCGATAGAAGATGCAGACATGGTTAAGCGATTAAGAAGGTTAGCCAAGAAGTCAGCAAAGTATCGAGTTGACAATGAGTCTATAGAAGCTGAGTACTCACAAACTGACCTAGCAAACATATTAAACGACGACACTCCTCCAGACATTACAGGCGACGCAATTCTGAGGCTACTGTCAGATCAATCAGAAGACGGTGTAACGTATGTCAACTCAATAAATGAAGAAGTGACATCGAATGACCTTACAGACCAGGCTTCGACTGTGTTTAATGTACAAGTTCCTGATAAGTTTTTAGCAGATTTTCAAAAAAGACTTGGTTCAAGCCCTTTCTCTCCTGGCTGTTTTGATGCGCTAATTGAGCAGGGAAAGTACGATAGAGTGCAGGCACGCGCTAGATCTCAAACAAGGCCTGAAATTGACATGGATCTGGACTATGAACCTGAAATAAAGTCCCTGTTTCGCCCTAGGGTAGTTGCAAGGCATCAAACACCTCGAATGGGAACGTGTGGGTACATAATTGACAAATACGAAGTATTCCCAGACGGCACAAGAGAACAAAAGCAGTCGATTTATTTAGATGGGGTAAATTCATCGAAGGCAATTGACTCAAAGGTTAAGTACGGCGCCGCCTATGCCTACACAGTAAGTTCTGTAGTTCTTGTAGAGACTACATTCGAAACTACACAGCGAGGGAGAAGAAGGATATATAAGACATCTTTTTTGGTAAAGTCTAGACCTTCACCTCAAGAAATTATAAAGTGCATTGAGAAGGTCCCGCCGCCGCCTCCTGACGGTATATTTTATAGATTTGATTACGACAACGAGAACTTAATGATAGATTGGCAGTTTCCAATAACGCCCCAACGGGATGTCAAAAAGTTCCAGATATTCCGTCGAAAAAACATAGATGAGCCTTTTTCTCTACTCGCGCAGTATGACTTTAACAACAGCGTTAAGAAATGGCCTGAAACTGAAAGTGTGAACCCTGACGTTAATATCAAAATGGACGGCAGCTATACTGCGTATGTTGACACATCGTTTGACAGGTCTGGCGACTATATCTACACTGTGGTGTCTGTTGACGCACATAATTTAACTTCAAACTATGGTGCCCAGACAAGAGTAAAGTTTAATCAGCTGGAGAATAAAATAGAGCTAGCATCAGTTTCCCCTCCAGGGGCACCCAAGCAGTACCCTAATTTTTATGTAAGCCCAACTGAAGCAAAAAATATAAACACAGTTAGGCTCACAGAAGACGTGATGCTTGATAGCAATCACCAGACAATGAGGATTTATTTCGATCCTGAATACTTAAAGGTTGAAAACAGCGAAGGCCATGACCAAAAGTTCTTAACAACCACCTCAGATAAGGGGTCGTACAAGATACAAATCTTGAATTTAGATAGACAGAAATCACAAACGGTCTCTATTAGTCTAGAAGATAAAATTGTAAACGAACCCGGGTGGTTACACAAGAACAACACATATGGTAAAATGAAAAGAAATCGAAGGTCAAACACAGGGCAAAGAAATCCGGGCTTGGTAAAGACAAGTAGGCGCAAGTGACAAATACGAATTTACCTTTACCCGTAAGCAATAGAGCAATATATTTAATTGAGGCAAAGCAGGAGTGAAATATGGGTTTTCTAGACCACTCTACAAATAATATTATCGTTGACGCCGTCTTAACAGACACGGGGCGTGAATTTTTAGCAGCAAATAAAGGCGACTTTAAGATTGCCTTTTTCTCACTTTCTGATGACGAAGTTGACTATACAATTATTGAAAAGTTTGGAAGAACAGTAGGGAAAGAAAAAATTATCAAGAACACGCCGATTTTTGAGGCACAAACACAGTCAAGCATTGCACAGAAACATAGAATGCTAAGCTTGCCAGACCCTACAGTTGTAAGGTTGCCCAAGGTCTCAATCGAAGGAACATCAGGTCTTTCCGGAAATGTGGTTCCGTTTACTACAACAACGAACACCACAAGGCGCGTTGTATTTGAGCAGACAATCGAAGGCGAGACTAAGATCCCAGATGGTGTATCAGATACATCATTTACTGTCACTGTACCGGATAGGTTTGTAACAGTACAGGGTAAGACTCCGTTTAACATCGAGTCTTCAACAAGAGTTGCATCTTATACCGTTCAAAGAACAAGCACAAATACAAAGAACGGCGCAATTGTTGAGTTTACTTTAGCTTTGCAGTCCGGATTGGATGATACGATATTCACAATCTATGGAAACTTAGGAAACAAAAACACAATTAGCGGCGTAGTTTCGATCATCGGCGATCAGTCAGGTTTTAGAAAAGATTTTAACGTTACAATTACTAGACCGACGTCGTAGTAATAGTTTATGTGAGGTAGAGTAAACAAATGGCACAACTTACAGGTGGTAGCTTTAAGAGAATATCTCCAGAAGATATTAAAGTTAGGCGCTCAACACTAAATCAGTTAGTAGATATTATTCAAGAAGACGTTTCGGGGTCAGCAACTCGAAGAACGTACCAGGTTTTCGTCACAGGTGGTGTAGGGCCAGGTGTAACGTCTTCTCTGTTCCAGACGGTGTATGACCAAGACTACACTCTGCAGACCGCAAACCCGATTTTTGACATGACGGTAGGTTTGTTCGAGTCAGGATCAACTGTTCAAGACGCATCAACAGGAAAAGACTCGGCAGGAAAACTCTTGTTTGCGTCATCTTCTGTTCAAATGAGAGAAAAGGTCGATGTCTACAGGCAGTTTGCAAAAAATCTATTGGGCGATGCTGATGCATCTTTCTCTGCGCCATTTGGAGATTCCGACACGAACAATAGAATTGACAACGCACTCTTCGTATCATTTAAGCGTCTTTTTGCAAGAGATAAAATTAAGAAAGAAACGTTTGCAATGAGATTTTACGAGACAGGAACAATGTCTCGTCACGAAGTCGGAACACAGCCGGCCCGCCAGACACTTAATGTGACTAGCGAGAGCGGATCGATCATCTTTACAGACGTAGGTGCGGCAACCAATACACGAAGAACTTTCGGCGGCGATGTTGCAAACATTGTTGCATCAACAAATACAGCGCGCCGGGTGGGTTTAATTTTCTATGACCAGGGAACATGTGTATTTGACCTAAGCAAAATAATTTCAGGATCACAGCATGCGTCAGGTACGATCGACGCAATGAACGCGTATTCTCCTGACGGTACATTACCAACTGGTACGATGATTATCGGTCACCCAGCATCTGGAAACCCACAGGCGAAGTATATTCCAGACTTCTTGGTCTCAGCGTCAATAGATGATATTACAGACCACTTGGCTTCAACCAGGTTTTCGTCAGGTACATTGACTTCTATGACATTCCAGAATGTTACAACAATTAATTCGACTCTAGTATTCTGTCGAGCAACCGCTGACGAGTTTAATTTCTCGACAAATCCAACGTATACAAACGCTTCCGGTAGGATTCGAGTTATTGATGCGGGTCAAGAAGATTCCCAGCGATCTTTCTCTTTCCCAACAACAATTGGACTACATGATGAGTTTGGTAATTTGCTAGCTGTCGCAAAACTTTCAAGACCCATTGAGAAGAATGATGAGCGGGATGTTACTTTCCGCGTTCGTCTAGACTTCTAATATGGATAGTGAACAAGATGATGGCGACGCATGGCAATTATACCGATCACGATAGACAACCTTGAGACCTTTAAGCTCACTGCAAATCCCACCCGAACGTTTTCATCGTCGTCGAATGGGGGAGCGACTGGGTCTCTCAAGATATTCTCTCGTGCAAGTACAATTGAAAAAGAGTCTACACCGCTAGAAGACTACGGAGCCGAAGCTTTTGGAATTGCAGACTTAGAGTCACTTAGAATAAGTGTAATTAGAGATACAAATCCTAAGCACACGACAAATCAGTCTATCTATTATACCACATCGTCTGTAACGTCGAGCTTTTACACAGGCTCTGCAAACCTAGCTAAGTCCGACTTTATGGATTGGAAGTACTTTAGTACTTCTTCGTTGATGAAGGTCGGAAAAATAGGGTCGAACGATAGCCCTGCAGGTTTATCACAATATTCTTCGATGCTGCTAGTCTTTCGAGGCCCGGGCGAAAGCGGCCAAATTAAAGAGGAAGACTTAAATTATACTAACGCTTCTGGCACGATAGACCCAGAAGGCTCTCCTCCCTCAAGGTATCTTGTTACAAGCCAGTCATATGGCGGCACTTATGAAGACAACAAATACTTGCCAGACGTAGAAATAAGATACGCCTACATGTATAGTGGGTCAGTTAGGCCGGGAGGCAAGTAGGGAACAGTTGACTTAATGACAAATATTCCGGAAGACCCTGCCTCTTCCGGTGCCGGCGGTGAAGTACTTTATTTTGAGAGAAGCAAGTCAGGCAACCCAGGTGACTGGAGCTTAATACACTCACATTCTGTAGCACGTACCGATGCCGGAACAATCACGCCGATCACAGCATCAATATCTGGAAGCTGGAATGATCCTGGTCCTTGGTACTTTAGGTGGATACAAAAGAAGTACACCGGAGACAATTACGACCACTGGGCCTTGTCAGACATTGAAATTGACACGCGAAAGAGGATTGTGTCTGGCGGTATAAACATATCACAGGGCATGGAAGAGTATGTTTCACTAGTGAACTCCTCTTCAGCTTCACCTGTTAGGCAGAAAAGAGTTGAAGTAATAAGGTTTGAGCCATCTTTTAAGTACACGAAAGATACGGGAAGAAAAAGAGTTGTGAAGAACATTCTGTTCCCGCACTACAGAAATGTTTACCCGAGCGCTCACTGGGCCTACCCAAACTATCACACCCTCAACTTTTTTACGTCTTCAGACGTTCCATCAACTTCTGTGCTAATTTATCCGTGCCAGACAGGATCAGCAGCGACACTTGATCCTGACAAGTTTCCATACTCTTCGCCCGGTGGTTTTACTTTTGAGTTTTGGATAAATCCAAGGTATACAACTGATAGCACTTCAGCAGAGTTTAAGGCGGGTACCCTTTTCCATCTATCGTCTTCTTACGCAATATCCCTAGTTACAGGAAGCTCTCGTGACCTAAACGGATACCCAGACGGATATCGTGTTCTGCTTCAGCTAAGTCAGTCTGCTGATATTATGCCCACCTCTTGCAGTCTAACTCCAAAGAATAATCATAGAGTAGCTGCCCTAACTGTTCCTTCGAAGTGGGATGGTGCTGACACTGTAAAAGATCAGTCACATGTCTATGTATCATCAGATAATTCTCTTAAGAGAAATCGATGGCACCATGTAGCTATTTCCTGGGGCGGTGATTCGGTCAATGACGGAAAAGGCTATATTGCAATTAATGGTCGTGAAGATTCAACCTTTATGATTCCGTCTGCATCAATAATGCCACAATCTTTTGAGCCGCCTCATGGGGATCCGGACGCTCTTTTCATAGGAAACTATTTTGATGGCAATCAGGACTCAGACCGATTAGGTGCGGGAAGCGCAGCACTAACAGCACAGTTTTTTAATGTGAATGCAGCATATGAAAACGGAGTTGTAAGCTTCTTTGGTGCTAATGCCGGAGGTCCGGACGGTTCTTCGCAAGAATCTACGCACCTGGATCCAAATGAATCAAAATACGAATTTGATCACCCATTAAATGCTGAAGTTCACGAGCTTAGAATCTGGAACACGTACAAAGACCTGCCTACAATAATTTCTGGCTCGGGACAGGGGCTAACTGTTTTACCTGAAGACTTGATTTTCTATTTGCCGCCATATTTTGTAAAAGAAACCAAAGAGCGCGCAGTGCTGCAAACCCCGTTTCAGTCTGTAAGGGCAAAGACTGACGATCCGTTTAACGTTGCAATGTCATTCGGAATTGGTGGAAGAGAAATCAATGTGCCGAACTTTACTAGAGAGTTTGTGTTGGGAACGTACCCACGCCTCTTTCATCTGACTTCATCAGAAATCCCAACGCAAGAGTCTGAAGCATTGCTAGCGAACACCTTTTTATATAGAAGGCCGTCGCTAAGAAAAAGAAATTTGACGATTTTGCCAAACGATAACGGCCGATTCACCCCCGGTTTCGAGTTACTAGCATCAGGTGTCTTGTCTCTTAACCCGCTGAGTGGAAGCGAAACAGATAAATTTGTAAACGACTTCGGCACAAGGAATTACGGGTTTATTACACTTAACGATATGGTGTCGACAGCTTCTTTGCCTGAGGGTCTAATAGACATTACTAGCGACACAAGAGGCACCATTTTAAGTGAGCTAGAAGGATCTTCACCTGAAGAACCCGGTGTCGCACCCGGAAATATCTTAACAATTCTCAACAGAACAAGAGACAACGCGTCAAACGAAGTTGTTTTCTTTGACGCCTCTAACCTATTTTACGGAAATAGAATTCGCCCATCATCTTATAAGCTTGAGGATACAAACATAACAGGATCTGGCGGCGTCATTGGAATAAAGCTAAGGGACAACGGACACGGCGGTCTATATCGGGCTGATTGCGAAGGTCCGCATGCAACATGGAATGCTGTTGGCACCCTCTTGTACGAAGAAGGAATAGCTGTTGTCAAGTCTCCTAACATACCGTTCTTCGGTAAGGATAGCTGGAAAGTTGACTTCGAGGGAGAGCACAACATACATGTGCTGGAGGTGAACGTGCCATGTCCAAAAGGAACAGTTAACTCTTCATCTAATCCAAACTGGAAACCCTATAAAGCAACAGACGACGATCTAGAAAATACTGACAAATTCGCTTATATTACGGGGGTCAACTTGCACGATGAGAACTTTAACGTTGTTGCAAGGGCAAATCTTGCACAACCTGCTGTAAAACGTGACTCTGACGGATATCTTTTTAGATTGAGGATAGACTTTTAATGCTGACGGCTTTGGGACTAGACATTTCAACATCCTGCACAGGGTGGTGTGTAATACAACAGAAAGACCCCCAGAATGTTTCGAAGATTGAACTTGGGTTTATACCCCTAAGTAAGCTTTCGGGATCTTATACCAAGGCTCAGAAGGTTCTAGATGAACTTGAGAGTATTAAGACAAGATACGATATCGACGTCGTCTACATAGAAGAAAATTTACAGACTTTTAAGACAGGTCTTTCTTCTGCTAAAACCCTGGCGTCATTGGCTAGATTTAACGGCATTGTGTCTTACTTGAGTGAGCAGGTATTTCAAGTCTCACCTGAATTCTTAAACGTAAATTCAGCGAGAAAATCAGTAGGAATTAAGCTGATAAAAAAGAAACAAGGAGGTAAACCTACCAAGGAGCAGGTGTTTGACTGGGCGAATGAAGACTTGGGAAAAATGGGCATGCCTCAAGACTGGCCCATGAAAACCTTAAAGGGCGGACCCAGAAAAGGCACAGTCATTCTAGACCCGCGGACTTACGACATGACTGACGCGTATGTAATAGCACGTGCTGGATTGTCAACTTGAACATTATCATTATTGTGATGTACAATTGCTTTGATGGTATCTGTAACTGAAAAAGTATCAATTTTAAGACAGTCTTTTGGCGCAGTCGAATTAAGCAGGGACAAGGTCAATGCATCTGTAAAGTGCCCGAAGTGTGCCAAGGCAAACTCTACAAAGAAGAAGCTTGTCATAAGATTAGATGACGGACGATATCACTGCTGGGTGTGTGGCCTCAAGGGAAGATCATTAGGGGCTTTGTACAAAAAGTACGCGCCCTCACGCTTAGAAGACGTTAAAAAAATAACCGGCAAAGCAGCTAGAATTTCTTTTGACACGCCTATTGTAGAAGAAGAGGTAGAAGAGAAGCTGCTAATACCGAAGGGGTTCAAGCTGTTGGGCCCGCTGTCAGGAAAGACAAGAGATCCTGACATTAAAGCAGCACTATCTTACTGTAGAAAAAGAGGCCTTAGTACAAGAGATCTATGGCATTATAGAATTGGTACATGTACTACAGGCAGGTTTCGTCGCAGAATTATTATACCATCATTTGACGACGAAGGACATCTTAATTACTATTCAGGCAGAACAATCGATGAGGATACGGGCATGAAGTATATTAATGCCAGTGTTCCAAAAGTGTCCGTCGTGTTCAATGACTTGAATATTAATTGGACTAAAGAGATAGCGCTAGTTGAAGGACCTTTAGATTTAGTTAAGTGTGATATGAACGCCACATGTTTATTGGGATCACACTTATCAACCGAGTCACTACTCTTCAGTAAGATAGTGAAACACCAAACACCTGTTGTAATCGCGCTTGATCCAGACGCGAGAAAAAAGTCACATGATATTGCTAAATCGCTGACATCTTACGGTGTATCTGTTCGAATGGCAAGCATCCCGGATAACAAGGACGTGGGTGATATGTCTAGAAAAGAATTTGCAAGAGTAAGAAGTGCAGCACAAAAGTGGTTTGTAGAGGATAGGCTCTATGACCTCATAGCAAGAATCAGAAGTGGTACGGTTATTTAGGAGAAAATGGATGAGTTTTAAGTGTGTACACCTCAGTGATATTCACTGGAGGGGTTTAACAAGACACGACGAGTACAGAGAGTCGTTTTCAAAAATGTTCGAGCAGGTAAAGTCTCTAGATCCTGACGTTATTTTTATAGGCGGCGACATTGTTCACTCTAAGACCCAAGGAATATCACCAGAGTTAATTGATTGCCTAAGTTGGTGGTTTACGGAGATGGCAAACATCTGTCCAACACACGTCATTCTGGGTAACCACGACGGACTAATCTTGAACAAGCACCGACAGGATGCCATTACGCCTATTGTCAATGCGCTGAACAACCCTAACATCTATCTGTACAAAGAATCAGGCACCTATCCGACAGGAGTGCCCGGATTTAACTGGAGTGTGTTTTCGTGCTTTGACGAAGAGAACTGGCCTAACGTAAAACCGGTGCCTGGTGAGATTAACATTGCCACTTTTCACGGCGGCGTCAACGGATCAACCACAGATATTGAGTGGAATATCGAGGGCGACGTAGATGTAGAGTTTTTTGAAGGATACGACTTTGTGATGCTGGGTGATATTCACAAGCTGCAGTATTTAGACACAGAAAAAAGAATCGCGTATCCAGGTTCAACAATTCAGCAGAACTACGGAGAAGACCCTGGCAAGGGTTATCTGTTTTGGGAGATTGAAAGCAGAGACAAGTTTAACAGCACATTCTATGAAATCCCGCATAGCAAGCCTTTTGTTACTATCGATTGGACGGGTGACATCAAAGAAACAGTTGAGCTGGCAAAGAGAGAGCCAGACTACGCTCGCTTTAGAATTAGAACAAACTCCCCGATATCGCAAGCAGAGATAAAACATCTCCACAGTGCAATTAAGGAAACTAAGTTTGCCACTGAGATTGTGTTCAAGCACGACCATCATGTAGAGACATCAAAAATTCAAACTAGCTCTGGTGAACTTAGCACTAAAGACTTACGAGACGAGGCTACTCAAGTTTCTTTGGCAAAAGAGTTTTATAAAGATCTTGACCTCTCTGACGAGGAGTGGGACCGAATTACAAAACTAATTCAGAAGTACATCCAGCGTGCTACACGAGAAGATTCCATTAGAAATATTAAGTGGTCTCTTAAGCGGCTTGAGTTTGACAATACCTTTGCCTACGGCAAAGACAACGTAATAGACTTTGACACCCTAAACGGAATTACAGGATTGTTTGGGAGAAACAGGTCGGGCAAGTCATCAATTCCTGGCACGTTAATGTTCAACCTGTTCAACACTACAGACCGAGGCCCAATTAAGAATCTTCATATTATTAACTCCAGGAAAGGTCACTGTGTTGCAAGGGCAACAATTAGTGCGAATGGCAAGAATTATAAGATTGAGCGTCAGGCAGTCAAGAAGACAAATCGAAAGGGGCAAGAAAGCGCCGTTACTCATCTAAATCTAAGTGAAATTGATGAGCAAGGTGTCGAAGTAAGAGACTTAAACGGCGAACAGCGACGAGAAACAGAAAAGACGCTACGGACCATAGTGGGTACAGCTGATGATTTCTTAATGACGTCTCTTGCGAGCCAGGGAGAGATGAATAACTTCATAAAGCATAGGGCAACACAAAGAAAGAATATTCTCACCAAGTTCTTAGATCTTGAAATATTCGATGAAATGTATGCTCTGGCAAAAGATGACTCTGCTGCAATTAAGGGGCAACTGTCAAACGTTCCTGATCGCGACTGGGATATTCTTGTAGCAGAGAAGCGCTCTGAAAGGAGACGCCTTAAAAAGGAGCGAACCGAGGCAGAAACCAGAATTGCAAAGCTAAGACTACAGTTGCAAGAAATGAAAATTGCTCTGGCTACTAGTGACAGCAAGGACCTGGTGACTGCGGCCGATATCGAAAAGCAAGAACAGACCATCCAGGCGGCAAGAACTAAGCTTGAGGCGCTGAGCCAAAAGTCTAATGATCTAATGGATGAAATTACGACTGCACAAACAAAAATAGAAACCATCAGTGCAATAAAGGATCAGTTTCCAATTGATGATCTGCGAGAACGCCTCTTGGCTCAGCAAGATCTAGAGAGGACTCTCTTGTCGCTAACACATGATCATTCGACTGAAAAGACTCTGCTTAAAACACAGTCAAAGTCTGTAAAGCTCTTAGAAGAGGTACCTTGCGGAGACCAGTTTCCTACATGTAAGTTCATCAAGGACTCTCATAAAAACAAGAAGAAACTGGAAGAGCAGAAAAAGGTCGTGACTGACATGTTGGAAAAAGTTAGGGCAGCACGAAAATCTCTTAATGTTCTTAAGAAAGAAGACTTAGTAGAAAAAATTGAAAAGTACGACAAGATTCTAGAGCGGTCCAGTAAGTTGCACATTGAATTAGGAGATAATCGACTTGAGCTGAGTAGAACTAATAACAAGAAGAAGTCGCTTAAGGAAAATATCGATGATGCTGTGACAGAACTCCAGACGATGAAAATGAGAGTGTCTGACTCTGATGAAGCAGACAAGGTTTCAGCTGCAAAGAAAGAAATTGACAGAGTCACGGTTGACATTAATACTCAAGATGCTCAAAGAATTAAGTTGACCGAAACAATTGGTCATCTTGAAGCAGAGATTGAGAAGCTCCTGGATGAAAAGAAGAAGTACGGAGACCTAATTGTCCAGTGGCGCGCCTATGACATGTTTATGAACGCAGTGTCTAAGAAAGGAATACCCCTCCAGATAATGTCCTCACAGTTACCGCTGATTAATGAAGAGATTTCAAAAATCCTACAGGGAGTCGTAGGATTTACTGTTGAGCTTGAAGCAACTCCAGGCTCTAACGATATGGACATTTTTATTAACTACGGAGACTCAAAGAGAATAATTGAATGTGCGTCAGGAATGGAGAAAATGATGGCTTCACTTGCTATAAGAGTTGCACTAATCAATGTGTCTTCTCTGCCTAAAACTGACCTTCTTATAATTGATGAAGGCTTTGGTGCACTAGATGAAATGAACGTTGAGTCTTGCAATCGCCTTCTCGCGTCACTTAAGAAGTGGTTCCGGAACATACTAGTAATATCACACGTCGATGCTGTCAAGGACGGAGTCGATAATGTGCTAGACATAACTCAACACAATAAAAATGCCAAGGTGATTTATGAGTAAGACAGTACAGCACCCAGCAGGATTCTATGTAAAGCAGTGCGAGGACACAGATAAAGTCCCGCTTGACTGTCCTGTCTGCGACTTGTCGTTAAGGGACCAAAGTGATGTTTTGTCTTATACTACTTATATGTGCTGTTCTGAGTGCAAGGTAACATGGGCTGAACCAAACAGAACCAGGTGGAAAGAAGGGTGGCGCCCTTCTAAAGAAAAGATCTCGAAATACCGCGAGAATCTGTTGTCTCGTCCGTCATATTTAGTTAACTGAGGAGCAAACGGAGAAAATAATGCTTACAAAACACGATATACTAAGCTCTCTTCTTAACACTACGTTTGGAAATGAGTCAAGCCCAATGGGCACAAGGTCAATTACGGCCCACTTTGAAGGCGACTCACTGATCTTAAAGTATCAGTCTATTGTACACTTTGCAGGTGAGCACGCAATTCGAGGACAAATGACACGCGTCACCGAAGAGGCAATACAGCACTTGACTGACAAACTGTCTGAACTAAAGTCTTCTTACAAAGAAATCACAGGAAAAGCCCTCAAGCTAAAAGAGGTATTCCAAGATGATGACATAGAGATCCTGCCAGGTGCGATCCATGCCCCTCGTAGAACTGCGTATTACAGAAGGCACCATAGACTCAAGTTGCAAGATTAATGGCAATCACTAGTAAGCAGCGCCAGATTAAAGAGATAGTGCGCTGTGGTAAAGATCCTGTGTACTTTATGAACAAGTACGTAAAGATTCAGCATCCAACAAAGGGGCTGATTCCCTTCAACACGTATCCTTTTCAAGATGATGCTGTGGGGGATTTTAACGACCACAGATTTAACATTATTCTTAAGTCGAGGCAGTTAGGAATCTCCACGCTTACAGCTGCTTATGCTGTGTGGCTAGCTGCATTTTATAAAGACAAGAATGTTCTTGTTATCGCTACTAAGCTAGCTGTTGCTCAAAACTTTATTAAGAAAGTCAAGGTTGCTCTTCGTTCGATGCCTAAGTGGCTTTTAATGCCTGAAATTGTGGGGAATAACAAGCAGGCGGTAGAGTTTAGCAATGGTTCGCAGATTAAGGCAGTCCCGACCTCAGATGATGCAGGACGTTCTGAGGCACTTTCTCTGCTCATTGTTGATGAGGCTGCTTTTGTTAGAAATTTTGATGAGCTATTTACCGGACTATATCCTACTCTTTCTACCGGTGGCCGGGCAATTATTCTTTCCACTCCTAACGGCGTAGGCGGCCAATACCACGATTTGTGGGTAAAGGCGGAGTCCGGAGAAAATGAGTTCAACCCAATAAAGCTTCCATGGGATGTGCATCCCGAGCACGGGGAAGATTGGTTTGCTAGTGAATCTAAGAACCTGTCAAAAAAGCAGATAGCACAAGAGTTATTATGTGATTTCTCTGCTTCGGGCGATACAGTCTTAAGCTCTGATGATATCGCTTGGCTTGGAGCAAACATTAAAAAGCCAATGGATCGATGGGGTCCTGAAATGGGCGTGTGGGTGTGGAAGTACGCTTTGTCCGAACATCAATACATAATTTCTGCTGATGTTTCTAGAGGGGACTCTGGTGACTACTCAACGTTTCATGTAATAGACACAGGCGAGTCAGAGGTTGTGGCTGAATTTAAGGGTAAGATTCCGCCAGACCAGTTTGCCATGGTTCTGGCTGAAGCAGGAAAGAGATATAATGAGGCACTTCTGTGTCCTGAAAATAACACCTACGGCTATGCTGTCATTATGAAGCTTAGAGATCTTGGCTACAAAAACCTATACTTCAAAAATGAGAAGGACAGGTTTTCTGCAATGTACGGCCTTGGAGAAATTGAAGTAGGAAAAATTGGATTTGCAACCACTGGACAGTCCAGAAATCAAATACTGACCAAGCTCGAGCAAGTGATAAGAAACAGAGAGATTATGACTTATTCGTCGAGGCTCTATGAGGAAGCTAAGACCTTCGTGTGGAAGGGAAACAAAGCTCAGGCACAAAAAGGTCAAAACGATGACTTGATGATGGCGCTAGCTATTGGTGTATGGCTGTATGACACGTCGCCTGTGCACAGCAAACATTCATATGATATTAACAAGGCCATGCTTGAAGGTTTCAGTGTCAACTCTAGAGGGCATGAACATATTAAAAACCCATGGGCCGGAAAAAACTACAACCCATTTAGTGTCTATCAAGCAGAGGCATACACGACTAGCGGAAGTAAAAGTCCATACGGCGACATGAGTTGGCTGCTTTAGTTTATGTAGTGAATTCTACGCAGTACTATCCTAGTTAAGATAGAAGGTGAAAACATGGCTGGAAAGAATCAAAATCTTTTTGTAAGACTTACTAAGCTCTTCCGATCTGGACCCGTTATAAAAAGAAAGGTCCGCGGATACTCAAACAAGGTAAGTACAACTTCTACGGCGCTTGAAGTATTTAAGCGCGCACACAGTGACGTATACAACAGCACATTATCTTCTTACGGATCTTTTGACAGAATGTCAAGGTATAGTGACTTCTCTGAAATGGAAGCCACACCAGAAATCGCCAGTGCTTTGGACATTTATGCTGAAGAAACTGTTTCTCCTGATGACAAAGGTAGAGTTTTACACATTTACTCAGAGAATAGAAAACTTCAAGAGCTTTTAGAACAATTGTTTTATGAAACGCTGAATGTGGAATTCAATCTTGTCATGTGGGTTCGCAACCTCTGCAAGTACGGTGATTTCTTCCTCTTTAATGATGTATCACCGGAATACGGCGTGATTAATGCATTTCCAATTTCGATATCTGAAATAGAAAGAGAAGAAGGGTTTGATCCGGATGACCCACTAGCTGTAAGATTTCGCTGGATAACACAGGGAAACCAGATTTTAGAAAACTGGCAGCTTTCTCATTTTAGATTACTTGGAAACGATTCTTTTCTTCCGTACGGATCTTCTGTTTTAGAAGCTGCTAGAAGAATTTGGCGACAGCTTATCTTAATTGAAGATGCAATGCTCGTCTATAGAGTAATTCGTGCACCTGAGAGAAGAGTCTTCTATATTGATGTGGGTAACGTGCCGCCTGAAGAAGTTGCAAACTATCTAGAGCAGGCGAAAACCAGCCTTAAGAGGAACCAGATTGTTGACAGAGACACAGGCAAGGTTGACTTAAGGTATAACCCACTTTCTGTAGATGAGGACTATTTCCTACCTGTCAGAGGCGGTGAAAGCGGAACAAAGATCGATACACTTGCTGGTGGCCAAAACGCTGCTGCCATTGAAGACGTCCAGTATATTCAAAAGAAGCTGTTTGCCGCACTAAAGATTCCAAAAGCCTATCTCGGTTATGATGAAGAGATCGGCGCAAAGGCAACACTTGCCCAGGAAGACATCAGATTTAGCAGAACTATTTCTAGAATTCAGAAGACAGTCTTGGCAGAACTTAACAAGTTGGCAATGATTCACTTGTATTCACACGGATACGAAGGTGAGGACTTGGTCGACTTCGAGCTCAAGCTTTCTAACCCGTCGTCAATTGCACAGCAGCAAAAACTAGAGCTTATCAGGGCAAGATTTGAAATTGCAGGAAGTGCTCCAGAAGGGCTTGTTAGCAGATCTTATATTAGAAAGCAAATCCTTGAGATGACTGAAGAGCAAATCGAATCGATGATTGAAGAGAGAATTGCTGATACTGATGAAGACAAGGCCGTTGAAGCTGGATCAGGTGGTGGCGACGAAGGTGGCGGAGACGAAGGCGGAGACGAAGGCGGAGGCGATGAGGGAGGCGGCGGTCTGTTTGCCTCTGACAATAAGGACGGAAAGCTCTTGACAGCAGAGCCTGGAAGCAAGAAAAAAGGTGATGATTTAGACGAAGACGACGTTGATGATGATGACATTAGTGATCGCCTTTCAATCGCAGACACCAATGCACCGGTTAAAGCACAAAAGAAAATTAGAAACATCTTTAACGAGCCAATACAAAAGAGTAGAAAGGTCACAGCTGGAGCCGATGCTCTTGCCATGCCTGACTTAGGAAAAATGGTGTCAATTGGAAAGTCAGGAAGGACTCAAGACAGCATGAACAAGCCGTTTGATGATGACTTTTTGAAAAATCCGCTAGGGACCAGGTCAAAGAGAACAAGCTCGTTCGCTGAGGCTATGCTACCAAGGAACGATGTGGTTGAAGAGTTCTTAGACGATAATATTAGGCGCCATACTAGAATGACTAGAGATGTTGAACGTGCCTTAAGTAACATGGAGAGTGCCATAGGTATACGACGTAGCACCATACTTAGTGAAGCGTCTATTGAAGATGGTGATGACGAACCAATTGAGTTTAATCTAGCAGATTTAGTGAGTCCGGACAAAGATGAGCAAGACACATAATAAAAAAAGAAACGTTGGAATCATCTATGAGCAGCTAGTGCGCAAAGTATCCGAGTCACTCGTTGAAGGTGACATGGATCGTGCCAATGTTGTTCTGGAGATTCTTAAGAAAAATTTTAGAAAAGGGACAGAGCTTTATAAAGAGTTTAGGCTGTTTAACGCGCTGGTCAAGACAACAGTAAGTTCTGATTCTATAGCAACCAGAATATTGTCAGAAGCAAAGGCAGCAGCTCAAGATCATGATGCTAGTCTTCTTAGAAATGAAAAGTCTAGGCTGATAAAAGAGATTAATCACACTCTGGACGATAGTGGGTTTTATTCTACTAGAATTAGTGACTATAGAACGTACGCAACTATTCAGACACTATTAAATGATTGGCGCGCCGGATCCGACTCTGATATTAAAAGAGTTGCTTTGTATGAAGACAAAATACACTCTTGGCTTACTGCAGAGAAACCTGAACAAGATCTAGACGAAATGAAGTCACAAGACGTTGATAAGCTCACAGTTAAAATCATGAGAGAAAAGTTTAACAAGAGGTACGGAAACACGCTTACAAAAGGACAAAGCGCCCTTATAAGAGAAATGGTCTTCTGTAAAGAGACAGGAGACGCCGGCCCGGCAAAAGCAATTATGAAAGAACAGAAAGATGAAGTAGTTGCTCAGTTAAAGACTTACCAAAGAAATTGTACCAGCGATTACAGTCTAAAAAAGTTACCGCTAGTTCTAGAATCAGTTAGTTCACTTGACACAGAAGACCTATCAGATAAAAATGTCGCTAAGTTCTTGACGACGATTAAATTGGGTAGTGAGCTCGTGGAGGAAAACAATGAGTAAGAAGCTTTTGACAGAGTGGTTGGCGTTCGACTACTCTAAAGAGATGATCGAAGAATCAAAAAAGCAAAACGGCGGAAAGATAGTTTTGAAAGGTATCTTGCAGAAGGCTGATACCCTTAACCAAAACGGAAGAATTTACCCACAGCCGATTCTAGAAAGAGAAATTAGAAACTACCAAAAGTTTATTGAAGAAAACAGGGCCCTTGGCGAATGCGATCACCCAGACTCTTCAGTAGTAGAATTGAAAAACGCCTCTCATATTGTTCGCGAGGCTTTTATGGATGGCGACGTTTGTTACGGATCAGTCGAATTACTAGACACGCCGAGTGGAAAAATTTTACAAAGCCTTGTGGAGTCGGGTGTAACTCTTGGCATCTCGTCTAGAGGTGTAGGCTCAACAAAGTCCGAAGGCGACCACCAAGTCGTCCAGGACGACTTTCAGCTTATCTGTTGGGACTTTGTCTCTGAGCCATCGACTCCCGGGGCATTTATGATGAGAGAAGGAAGAGAAATAAGCGAAAATGATTTGAATAAGCACTTTACCAGGTCTGATCGCATTGATAGAATCTTTAATGATATCTTAGGATGGGAGGAAGAATAGGATGGCACTACATCACCCTAAAGCACACCACAACCACGTAGGCGAATATCAACAGTCATCAATTCCTTATGTCACATCAAGTGTGGCAAATGAAGTAACCACTTCAGCCACAGTTAAGGTACGATTTCCGCAAGTTACCCGATGGCTTGTTATTAAGAACACTGATGATACTCATACTCTTAAGTTTGGGTTTTCACAAAACGGCGTCTCAGGGCCTCTTACACCAGTTGCGGGAAACTATAACATTACTGGAAGCAATGCGAACTACTTCGAACTATCAGCGGGTGCAACTACTGACAGGCTAGAGCTTAAGTGTAAAGAAGTTTTCTTTCTCGGGGGATCCGGCGCTGCAGCTTTTTCAGTAATGGCAGGCTTAACAAACGTTGAAAGAAACATGTTCCCGGCTTTGACCGGCTCTGATGGTCATGAAGGTGTAGGTTAATAATGGCTAAGTTGAAAAGAGGCGATCTGAAACAGATCGTTAAAGAATGTTTAGTTGAAATTTTGTCCGAAGGTTTGGAAAATACACAGACCAGTTTAGTTGAGTCTAGGGTTGTAGCTGAAGAAGCTCCACGAAGACCACGAAAGAAAGCACCTCCCAATAGAAAAAGAAATGATAGGTTCGATGAAGCAATTGCTAGAAATGTATCATCGCTAACAGATGATCCAATGATGGCTGCACTTTTTGAAGACACTGCGAGAGGAACTTATCAGGATCAGATGGCAAACGACGGAAAGCCTGGAGCAGTTTCTATGACTGAGACGGCAGCACCTGGTGTCGAGCTATCAGATATTTTTGGCGAGCGTGCTTCACAAAATTGGGCTTCATTGGCTTTTGATGGGCCCGCAAAGAAGTAATTCGATATAGAAGATTTTATCGCTCGTGAATATGTAGTAATGGACCGCTCAGGTCGACGTCAAAGACCCAGGAGATTTTGTAATGTCAAAAATTCGTAAGCTTACACCGTCGCTTCTTAGAAAAATTGTTTTAGAAGAGAAGCAGCGTATTATTAGAGAGAGTGACCCAATCGAGTCAGGTGTTGAAGACCCTGAGAAGGTCAACGCAGAAGAAACCGATGCAGGCGAAGAGGCTGATAGCATTGCCAAGGACATCGATTTTATGAAAGCCCTTAAGATTCAAGAAAGAAAACTTAAGGCAAAAATGAAGAGAATTCAAGAGGCGAAGAAGATAATTCGATCCAGAGTTACTCGTCGTCTCGGCTAGTATAGGAGAAACCAATGCCAAAGCATAAGCAAGTAACCGTTGAAGCACCAGTCACAGAACGTTTTATGGGAAGATCAGATATGAATGGTCTCAAGCAGTGTTTTGCTGCTTCGCCGATTTACACCGAAGAGCTCACAGATGACGAGCGACGCGCAGCTTGGCAAGAAATGGTATTGGATGGCCCAATTAATGATGGTGGACACACTTTTGGTGTGTATGAACCAAATTATTTAGGTGCTCCTGATCCTGCTGCTGAAGTTGAGACTGGAGGCGGAGGTCTTCCGGCTTCTGCGTTTGTACCAAACCCAGCATCTCCTGGGCCCGGAAGCATCAACCCAGCTGATCAGCCTGCTCCGCCCGATGGATTTGGCCAAAAGCCGGCTGATACGTGGGGAAGCGGTGTAGGATCACAACTTTCACCCAAGAAATCTTCAGAGCGCATTTCTGCACACACTCTGGGCGAGTACATCTTGGGCAAGAACTCTTCTGAATAAGGTAGGTAAATGGCAAGGCTGCAAACTAATACCATTAACCAAACTGAACCTCAGTCGGATAGTATCCTTTCCAACAATGGGACTTCACAAGGAGCGAAGCAGGATAAAGATAGGATAGCAGCCGCCTATCCTGCTTCCCCCTTGCTCCCCATTTCTGAGCCGGCTTACAATCCAGTGCAAGCGTTCGAAGAGTTAGTTCTAGAAGGTGATCTAACAAAAGGAACAGCCCTGGCCGCTGGAGCGGCTGCGTACTGGGGATTTGATACTCTTTCGCGAGACTATTCTGCAGACGGAAAGCCTTCGGGCGGACCGCCTGATGTTGGTGCAGAAGTAACACAAGACTCTGGGTACGGTGTAGGCGGACCATTTACACCTCAAGTAGCTTCAGTGCCGGGCGCTGATTATACCCAATATGCGAATGTGACGCCTGTTGATCCTGTTGCGAACAAAACAACACGAGCACCATCTAGAGGTATGTCTTCGGATGATTCTGCCAATAGCCCGCTAAACCAGTCTATTAAGGTGCGTACGCACGCCAAATCGTTGTTCGACTCCGGAGCATCTTCAGTAACTCGTCAGACCGGTCTTTTAGGCTCAAACTCTGAGCCATTCCCTAATGACGACAGCTCTGGTTAATGATGCACGCATGGACGAAAGACTACTAAAGCTTCTAGTACGAGAAATTGCGCTAACAGTTTCGAGAGGCACAACGTCAGGCCCGCAAGACTCTAGACACGATTTAGGGTACGGCAAGACATTTAATGACAAGCAAAGTCAGAGAATGTCGAATTCCAGCTTTCCATATACAGATCCGGATGACTATAAGGATCTTGAGTATACTGACGATGAATTAGAACAGTCTTCTGACGTAGCTGACAAAATGTATGTTGCAAAGACAATGGATCCAGGCGACCCAGCCAAGACGGATCCATTTTATTTTGTTGGAGGTAATACAACCATGGCCGGGGGCGGAGGGCGCTCTGCAATTAACGCCGGCGCTAATTCGTTTTACTTTAAGGGTGGGCGCTCTAAACTTATAGACTGTTTTAACAACATAGATGATATGCTATTAAAAGTAGAGGCAGCTGCTAGCTCAATGGTCCCACTTCCTGGCACATGGCAAAACGCACCAAAGATCGCCGGTGGAGGTGCCACTTACGTTACACTTAAGACAGGAAAAGTAGGCGGAACTAAAAAAGGGTGGTCAAAGCCTCACGACAAGGTGGCTGTTGAGGCTGAAGATGAAGAGAATCACGAGATCATGAGTGTTTGGGATATTCTTAAGCAAAGACGCTATAAACAAGGTTTAGAGTAGGAAGTATTTTGTCAAAGCCCGTAAATGTATCTGTTAAGTTGGGAGGCCGAATAAGGTCATCAGAGCAGTTAATTCGTCTGTTTATTCGTAAATGCAAAAAAGAGGGAATCGTCAAAGAGTACAAAGATTCGCTGGTTTACGAGACAAAGGCACAGAAGAAACGTCGAAAGAAAAAGCAGGGTGCTGCTCGGCATCGTGCGAAGCAACTTAAAGAACAGTCAAAGAACAGCAAGAAAGACAGAGAAAGAAAGTATAAACGTTGAATAGATAAAATGAGTGGAAAAGTCATATTTATAGTCACGAACGACTCAAATTATCATTAAGAGAGATCGCACATGAGCCAAAACCTCTACGAAGAAGCAATTGCAGAAGCACGTCGATTACGTGACATGGCTGAAGAGAATGCCAAGAATCGTATCATCGATGCTGTTACACCTCGCATAAGAAGCCTCATTGAGCAACAACTCCTCGATGAAGCTGATGAAGAATCTGAAGAAATCGCACCCGGTGATGATGAAATGGCAGACGCCGAATCAGTCACTGTTGACTTAGATGCCCTTTCTTCTGAAGAAGTGCCCCCACCCCCGGCAGCTCCCGCCGCCCCAGCACCTGAAGCCGGTGCTGGAGCCGACTTACACATTGATCCGTCTGGTGGGCTTTCCATAGACGTTGGAGATGTAAGCATCGAGGTCGACGCGTCGGGTGAAGAGGGCGATGAAGTTTTGATGGATGACCAAATGGCCGAAGCTCTGGCTCGAATGGTTGCTAGCAGCAATTCAGGTAGAAAGAAGCTACAAGGTCGTGTATCATTATTGGAGCAAAGGATGAACTCTTTTAAGAAGGGTTATAATTTTGCAAAGAAGCGTGGCAATAAGTCACACAAAGTTAAGGCGGCAAAGATTTTCGAATCTCTGGCAAGAGAGGCAGTCATTTTGCGCCGTCAAGTAATACTTACTGAGCAGGATACAGGTGGTGTTATCCTGGAAAAAGCAAGGATTGATTCAATCATTAAGGAGATGAAAATAATGTCAAGGCGAAACAACAGGAA
>MDTD01111904.1_pt1 | contig 35397 bp, 36 predicted proteins | sample 811221 | NCBI WGS metagenome assembly MDTD01 (sample SAMN05326646, study PRJNA326480) | marine metagenome | isolation source: seawater | place: Pacific Ocean: South West | collected 2011
CTTCCATATCTTAAGACAAAGTACCATCGGCGCTGAAGGACTTAACTTCCGAGTTCGGAATGGGATCGGGTGTGGCCCCTTCGCAATAATTACCAGGCAAAGTTTTATAATATTTTTATTTTAACATGTAAATAGATAATAATTCATAAAATACTTGCATTTGGTGGGCATGATAAGAATTGAACTTATGACCTCTTCGATGTCAACGAAGCGTTCTACCACTGAACTACACGCCCGTAAATTTAGATCAGATTTAAATTTTTAAGTATTAGCTTAACCTTTAATTTTATAACAAGTATCTTGAGATATTTCAAAGAATAATTTTTTTTGGTTAAATTTTCTCTATTTTTTTTTAACCAATTCTCTAATTCATTAATCCATAATTTAAAATTTTTACTTGAGTAGTTGTTTTCATGGACTCTATAGTAACTCAGAGGTGAGTGGATATATCCTATTTTATACTTTTGACTTGCTCTAATCACGAAATCAAAATCTCCGATTATATTAAAAGTTTTTTTAAACTTATAAAGTTTTAAAATTTTATTGTAGACTATTAAAGTGTTAATACCTATACCATAGAAATTCAAAATTTTTTGAGTAATAAATCCAAAAGGTTGGGTGTTTTTGTGCATAACATAATTAAAGTTTTTTTTTTGAACAATATAATTTGAATAAAGCATTTTAATATTCTTATTTTTTTTAAAAAAACTAATTTGTTTATAAAGTTTATTTGGCTTCCATTTATCATCTGTATCTAAAAAGCTTATATATTTTCCTTTGCATTTTTTTAAAGCTAAATTTCTTGCCTCATAAAGATTTACAAATTGTTTTGACTTAAAATAATATATTCTATTATCCTTAAATTTTTTTGTTATTTTTTTACTATTATCAGTCGAACAATTATCCCAAAAAATTAATTCCCAATTTTTGTAAGTTTGATTAATAATACTTTTTATGCTTTGCTTTAAATATTTTTCCCCATTGTAACAATTCATGATAATGCTAACTAGAGGTTTTTTAGAGTTACTTTTCATAAAACTTAATAGTTTTAATTAATCCTTTATTTAAACTTACTTTTGGAGACCAATTAAATTCTTTTTTTACTTTTTTAATATTTGGATAAAGATTATTGATTTCATCTTTTCTCATTTTTATTTTCCCAAAATTTGGTTCACCTCTTTTTGAAAATTTTACTATTTTTTTTATTACATTTTTAACTGATACCGGTTTTTCTGTACCAACATTATAAATACCAGAGGTTAAGTTGTTTTTCTTTAATATTTTTGAAATCAAATTGCAAAGATCGTCAACATATAAAAAATCTCTAATTTGTTTTCCCTCTGTGCAGGAAAAAATTTTACGTTGCAAACATGAATGTATTGCTTGAGGTATTAGTCTGTCCTTTTTTTGGTAAGGTCCATAAACTTGATACATTCTCAAAATTATAACTTTAAATTTATTTTTTGAACTTAATAAAAATTTAGAAGCTAAATATTTAGCCCGGCCATATGTAGATTTAGGTGAAGACCTTTTGTGCTCTGCTTGAGGAGACTTTTTATTTCCGTACTCTAAACTGCTACCGGCTTGAATAAAAAGCTTTAAACCTTTATTCCTAAAAAGACTAACCAAATTTTTTACACCTTGATAGTGTGTTTTGTAGGTTTCTGATTTATTTTGGTGATTTATATTTCCAGAAAAATTAATAATTATATCAACATTGATAGCTAAAACTTTTCGTAATCTTCTAATATTTAATAAGTCACAATATAGATATTTTGCTTTTTTTAATTTAATTGGCTTTTTTTTGTTATTTTTACAAAGTAAAAAAATTTTATATTTTGATGAGTCTAATTTTTTCGCAAGATTAAATCCTAAAAAACCTAAACCACCTACTATAAGAATCTTTTTAGTCAAAAATTTTTCTGTATTTTCTTTTTTTTATTATAATTTCTAATTTTTTTTTATCTCTTATTGTGTCAACACATTGCCAAAAATCTTGATGTTTAAAAGCTGCTAATTTTTTATTTTTTGTGATAATTTCCAATGGTTCTCTTTCCAGGTATGTTTTGTCACTTTTTATTAACTTTAAAAAACTTGGTTCTATTACAAAAAAACCGCCGTTTATCCAACCCTCGTCTGTCTTAGCTTTCTCCTTAAAGTAATTCACTAAATTTCCTTTTAATTTTAAATATCCAAACCTTGCTGGTGGCCTCACAGCTGTGAGCGTTACTAACTTTTTATTCTGTTTATGAAATTTAATTAACTTTTTTAAATTTACATTGGATAGTCCATCACCATAAGTCAACATGAAACGATCATTTTTTAAATATTTTGTTAAACGTTTTAAACGCCCACCAGTCATAGTATTTATTCCAGTATCAATTAATTTGACATCCCAATCTTTTTTATTTTTTTTAAAATAATTTTTTATAACCTTTCCTTTATAACCCAAAGCTATATAAAAATTTCTAAATCCATAATTATAAAAGTAATTCATAATTCTCAGAAGCATAGGTTTTCCATTTATAGATACCATTGGTTTTGGTATAGTTTTAGTGTACTCAGACAACCTAGTTCCCAATCCACCGGCTAAAATAACAACTTTCATTTAATTTTGTTTTGATAAATTTTATAAAACTGTTTAATTTGAATGATTGAAAATTCTCTTGAATTAATATTTTTATAGTAATAGTTTTTATACCAAGTTGCAGTTAGGTTTATTATTTCATTAAATTTTAAAACACTGTTCCATTTAAGTAATTTTTTTGCTTTAAAACAATTAAGTTTAAGTAACTTTGATTCTTCAAAATTAATTTTTTGATTTATCTCCCACTTAGCATTAATCCAAATTTTTTTAAAATTTTCTAACACTCTATTAACTTTTAAGTTATTAGATTTTGATGGACCAAAATTGAAAGCTTCGCCGTGTAATTTTTTGTTTTTTTTTAAGTTTATTGCAAGACATAAGTAGCCAGATAATGCCTCTAATACATGTTGCCATGGCCTTGTTGATTTCGGACTTCTAATTTTAACTATTTTATTTTTTGACCAAGATTTTATACAATCGGGGATAAGTCGATCTCTTGACCAGTCACCTCCTCCAACAACATTTCCGGCTCTAGCAACGCCAATTATAATTCTATTATCTTTTTTATTAAAAAAGGATTTTACGTAAGATTGAACAGCAAATTCAGCAGATCCCTTAGAAGCGCTGTATGGATCATATCCTCCTAAATCATCTTTCTCATGATATCCTCTTTTTATTTCTAAATTTTTGTAACTTTTGTCACTTGTTACGATTACAGCAATACAATTTTTTTTTATAAATCTTAAAGATTCTAGAACATTTATTGTGCCAATTAAATTAGACCTCCAAGTCATAATTGGATTTTTGTAAGATTTTTTTACTAATGCTTGAGCTGCCAAATGGAAAACAAAATCTGGTTTATGTTTTAAAAAAATCTTTTTAGTTTTTTTTAAATTTTCCAGATTAGAAAAAATGCTAATGATATTTTTTTCAATTTCAATTACTTTATAATTTGAGGGTTTTGTTGGAATATTATTTGATATTCCTATCACTTTAGCGCCTAAGCTAACAAGCCATAGACATAACCACGATCCTTTGAATCCTGTATGGCCAGTGACAATAATTTTTTTATTTTTAAAATGATTATCAAATTTCATTATTAAATAGTACCTCTTGAATTGTTTTTTTTATTCGCTCAAAATTTTTAAGTTCTGAAATCTGGCTTTTTCCAATACTATTTAATCTTATATATCTAGGGTATTTTCCTATTTTTTTTTTATCTAAAAAAACGTATTTATAGATTTCTTTTTTGAACTTTTGTTTTTCGATTTTACTTTTAATCAAATCAGTTGGTAAAGAATATTTTTGTAGTAATTTTTTAACATTACGGAAATTTAGATCTTTACCGTTAATATAAAATATTTCACAAAGCAATCCCAACCCAACAGCTTCACCATGTCTTATTAACTCACTATGCTTACCACCCAAACTCTCATAAGAAGATTCTATTGCGTGGGCAAATGTATGTCCAAAATTAAGATTTAATCTTGTATTTTTCTCAGTTACATCATTGGTAAAAAATTTAACTTTTGTTAATAAAGAGTCCTTAATAATTTTACTAAGAAAACTAAAATTTTTACTCTTAAAATCATTTTGCTTATTTAATAAAGTTAAGATTTTATTATTACTAATTAAACCATATTTTATTATTTCTGGTATACCCGCATAATATTCTCTTTTAGGTAGAAGGTTGATTATATTTTTTGATATATAAACTTTTTTTGGATGATAATAATTACCTATTGAATTTATTAAGCCTTTATAATTAATTCCAGTTTTACCCCCAATACAGCTATCAATTAATGCTGTCATCGTTGTTGGAATGTGAAAATAATTCAATCCTCGCAGATATAGCGAACTAGCTAAACCTGCTACATCACCTACAACGCCACCCCCACAAGAAATCAATACTGAATTTTTTGAAAACTTATAATCAAAGAGTTTATCTAAAATTTGAAACAATGTTTTCAGATTTTTATTTTTTTTATTACCTTTAACAAATAATACAACTAGATTTACATATGATAGTTTTAAATCTTTGATGATATACTTAATTATTAAATTACTTATATTTTTGTCTATTACTAATAATACTTTTCCATCGTGGTTAATTTTTTTTAAATCTTTGGTTATTTGCATGTAAGATCTTTTTTTATTTCTAATTTTGTAACCTTCTTTATCTGGGCAAAAAATGACATCGTATTTTTTTTTATTGATTTTATAAGTAAATTTCATTTTTATTTGTAAAATTTATAGAATCTGTCTTTTTTAATAAAAATTTTAGCTTTGTTATAATCACTTTTTACTTCAACAGCAAAACTGTTACCTTTTAGATTAGGAGATTTTATAGTTAGTCCTAATTCTAGTGCTCTTAATAACTCAATACCTTCTATTTTTTCAAGATGAGTAATCTTAGATTTAGAAAATTTAATTAGTGCTTCAGGTTTAAATGAAATAATTGATAAATGTTTATAAAGATAATTTTTTTTTATCCTGAAATCATATGGGACTTTCGATCTTGATAAATACATTACTTTATTATCTACATCTTTTACAATTTTAACTATATTATCATTTTCTTGCTTAGAAATTTTTAATGATGGAAGTACAATATCAGCATCGTTGTTATTCAAATGAAAATCTATTATTTGATCGATATGGCCAGGATCAATCAATGGTTCATCTCCTTGAATGTCAATTACTAAATCGAAATTTCTTTTAATCTTTTGGTATCCTTCAGCAATTCTTTCTGTACCATTTTTATGTTTTGTTGATGTCATAATAGCCTTGCAACCATAATGCTTTAAAATTTTATAAATCTTCTTACTCTCGCAACAAACAATAACCTCATTTAATTTTTTAGAAAGTTTCGCTCTTTTATATACGTGCACCACCATGGGAAAATTATCTATATAAAGTAATGCTTTTTGACTAAGTCTTTTTGAATTAAGTCTAATAGGTATTAATCCAAGAATTTTTTTAACCACTTAACCATCCTCCATCAATGTTTATATTCTCACCATTAATGTATTCAGATTTATCTGAGAGTAAGAAACAAATCATGTTAGCTATCTCGTCTGGATTTCCCCATCTAGACAGGGGTATTCTGCTAATAGTCCAATTGTATAATTTTTTTTTTTTTCTGAATTTTTTATAAAAGGATGTTTTTGTAAATCCGGGACTTACGCAATTAGCTCTGATATTCATTTTAGCAAATTCTGTAGCAAAACTTTTGGTTAACGAAATTAAAGCCCCCTTAGTAGCTCCATATGCACTTAACTCGCTAAATCCATTTTGCCCTACTATTGAGGCAATATTAACAATCGATCCTTTAAGTTTGTTTTTTATAAGAGAATTAGTAAAAATTTGCATTATATTAAAAGCTGCAAAAAAGTTGACAGTAAATATTTCTTTTAAGTCACTTGAACTAATTTTTAAAAATTTTTTTCTCTGCCTAATGCCTGCATTATTCACTAATCCGGTTATAGGTTTTTTTATTTCGTGTGAATATATCAATACCTTTTCAATAAATTTATAATTTTTAACATTTGCATTAAAAATTTTTAGATTGTCATAGTTATCAAATTTTTTGTTATCTTTTTTGTCTCTTATAATTGCAAAAACATAATTTCCATCTTCTAAAAGTTTTTTAGTTGTAGCCAATCCAATCCCCTTTCCTGCTCCAGTGACTAAGATATTCTTTTTCTTCATATTAAATTATTTTTTGTATTCCATAGTTTTTATTTTTAAATTCAAAAAATTTTAGCTTTGACGAATATTGGTAAATATTTTTTTCAATCTCTTTTACTGTAACTTTTTTCCATATTGATTTACTAAAAATATTAAGTTGATCCGAAGTGATATGATAGGCATTATTGCTTGACTGAAGACATTCCGTTACTGTCCCTCCAGGATGGGAAAAAATTATAGGAATTTTGCGATTATTAAATCTGTTTGTTTTATTTTTATTGATGATTTGATTGATTTTGTTTTTAAATTCTAGATGATCAGAACAGTTTTTTTTTAAAGGGTGTATGCTAACAATGTAATCTTTTAAATTTAACTCTCTCTCTTCAACAAAATTTTTAAAATTATTCAATAAGAGATTTTTATCTTCAGTCCATTCAAATGGTAAAAAAATAGTACGATTTCTATTATTTAATTTTGAGTATCTCAAAGAAGGAATAACCTGTATTATCTTTTTTGACCAAAAATAGTTGTTAATTAAAACTCTTTTTTGTACATAGCTTGAAGTCAAAAGTAGATCAACATTATTATTCTTACTAATCATATCGATTTGAAATGGCCAGGGCATATTATGTAGATAACAAATGGTTTTATTAATTTTATTTTTTTTCTTAACTGCATTTAAAACTGCATTTTGGTGTGGTCTATTTTCGTAAGGTATAATTAAGTTTATTTTACTTTTTTTTATGAAGTTTTTTATAAACATACTTAAAAATTCATTAAATATATTTGTAGAATTAAAAACATGTAAAAAGTTTTTATTAATGATATGTTTAAAAAAATATTTAACAAAAATTATGAGATTAAATCTAGTTTTTTTTCTAACTATTATTGTAAAATTATTTCTGTTCTTAGGGACGAAGCCATCTACTGAATTAAGAATAAAGTGGAATTTTTTATTATCTGAACTAATGTTAAAAAATTTATCATAAAATAAGTTCTCATTTTTGAAGCTTTCTTGCCAACAATAAGAATAAACTATATTTTTTCTATCTAACGTACTAAGTTTATTTATGTTAGGTTTAAAAATTAAGAATTTAAATCTTCCGATGTTAATTATTTCTAAAAAGATACGCCAAATAAAATTTATACTTAGTTTTTTGTCATTTTTTAATAAAAGTAGATTTTCGTAGCCAACACTATTGTTCCATGTGTTCAAATCACAAAAGGGGCTAATAGAAACATCAATCTTCTTTTTTTTACAATTTATTAAGTATTTTCTACACTTAGATATAAGCGAGAGTTGTAGTTTATCAATTGTATTTTTCATTTATAGATTTCCACTTAAGAAATTTATTATAAAAGATCCTCATTTTTCTTTCTGAGCCTAAACTTATTCTAAAGAAATTTTTGATTTCATTTTTAAAATTAGTTCTTACATAAATTTTATTTTTTCTCATATATTTTTTCACTTTCTCAACTTCGTCACTTGAATTCATTTTAATTAGCATAGCGTTGGTTACTTTTCCTCCGATGAATGGTTGATTAATTTTTTTAAATTTTGTTGAGAGAAATTTTGCACCTTTTTTAATTTGGCTCACGTGCTGATTTAAAATATATTTATTTTTCAAAGCCCACATTGCTATTTGAAAGGATAATGCATTTGTTTCCACTAAAGATCTACATTTTGATATGTAGTCTCTTAGTTTTTTATTTGTGACTAAAAAACCTAATCTCAGACTAGGTAAGCCCCAAGCTTTTGAGAAAGTTCTCATAATTATTATATCTTTATTTATCGAATTTTTTATCTCAGACTTTGCTCCAAAGTGATAATAGGCTTCATCATAAACAAGAACTATTTTATTTTTTTTGCATAATTTATAAATTTTATTTTTCTCTTTTTCAGAAAATTCATATTCGATAGGTAAATTAGGATTTACAATAAATAAAACTTTTGTATTTTTAGTAATAAGTTTTTTTAATGCCTCTACTTCAATCCTGTGTTTTTTATTAAATTTCCATTTCTTAACTCTAACATTGTGAAGCTTACATAATACTTCGTACATTGGGTACGTTGGGTCCATTATTATTACTTCTTCCTTATTTTTAACTAAACTGAATATTATTTGTGACATAAGCTCGGTAATTCCCTGGCCGATATAAATGTTTTCTTTTTTTACCTTAAAAGTTTTTGATAATCTTTCATAAAGACCCTGGATGTCAGGAGTGGCATTGATAGAAAATCTTGATATTGATTTTATTATTTGTTTAAAAGTATTCTTATCAAAACTTTCAACTCTTTCGTTTCTATCTAACAATACTCCATTTTTAATATCTCTATTTTGTGAAGTTTGGAGTCTAACAAGTTTGTTTATATGAGATTTAAATTGCATATTTATAAATTTTGTTCAAATGCCTTTGTTAAATTTGTTGTTTTGCATTCAATGTTGTTAATACATTTATTACAAAACAAGCCATCAAGTTTTTTATTTAAATGTTTTTTTCTTAAATATTGAAATTTTTTACTATGCCATATCTCTTTCAAAGAGTTTTTTGTTGTATCTCCAATTTCAAGTTGTTTATGGAAATCTGCAGTACATGCAACCACAAATCCATGTGGATTTACTACAAGTCTATTAAATGGGTAAACACATCTTGACATCACATCATCTTCTTTTAGACTTCCTAAGACATTTCCTTCTTTGATATTTTCTGTTTCTTTAAGCTCCATCATGCCACCACCTTGATTGCTTATTTCTCTAAATTCAAATTTATCGCAATTTTCGTTTATTACCCTTTCAATGTCTTCTGCAACGAAATCACTTTTAGAGTTTTTTACCGTGCTAACGTATATACCCATCTTAATGTTATTTTCATTTCGATATTGAAAAATCCATTTTAAATTGTCTATAACTTTTTCAAAATCATCATATCCATGAACTTTTTTGAAATCTTCTCGATTATGAGCATTAATTGAAAATTTAATACTATCACATCCAGCATCTATTACTGGTTTTGCTCTTTTAGCATTAGCTAATGCTCCATTTGTGTTTAAATATACATAATCGTATTTAAGTCTTTTACCTTCTTTAATAAATTCTGGTAATCTTTTATCCATAAATGGTTCTCCAGTAGCTTGTAAAGCTAAATCAGTTGAACCATTTTTTTTTGCCTCTCTCATTAGTTTAAATGCTAAATCTAAATTTAATGAGTCATATTCTCTAATTTTTGGATTGGCACAAAAAAAACATTTGTGGTTACATCTATTGTTAATATCTAAAGTTATTTCTCTCGGAAAAGGTGGAGTGAGATTATAAATGTCTTTCGAGGATTTGAAGGTAAGGTCTTTTCTTTTGTTTAATGACTTTACAAACTCCTCTTTTAAATATGGTGGATAAAACTTTTTCATATATTATAGCAATATTCTAAATGTTCAAATATTGAACATTTATAATGTTCAAATATTGAACAGTAAAGTAAAATTTCAATTAGATAGTCTAAATAAATAGCCAAAATCCATGCTTTTCAAAAAATATCCTGTTTTTCAATAATACAGCTTCAGCAATTTCTTACAATTTTTTTAAAAAGTTATACCATTCTGAAAAATCATCTTTAGTTTTTAAACTACAAACTCTTTGAAACTCTGATCTGATACTCAAAATTTTTTTAGAATTCCACCACTCTAATGGGTTATCCCAAATATTAATTAGATGTTTTTTAGCTAATTCAATATCATTAAATATTATCTTGTTATCTTTCATGGTAACAATTAATTCTTTAACATCTTTGTGTAAATTAACAAAACTTTGGTGTTCGAGAACTATGCTTGGCTTACCGGAAAACATTGTTTCTAAAAAGGTAGTGAGTGGCACTGTATTAATAATCAGCTTATAGTTTCTGATTGACTGAAAAAAATTCTTATTATTATCGATTTGTTTTTTTCCAAAATCGTTTGAAATGTTTTTATCAGCACGCCAATTAAATTCTGTAGGATGAGGTCGAAAATAAAAATTTTTTTTTTTTGTTTTATCAAAAAGATGAACAAATTTTTTCATATTTTTATAAACAGCAAGGGGTTGTTTAGAAAAGTTAAAACTTTTTAAATAAAAAGGCTCAGAATTCAATACAATTAAAAAATTATTATTGTTTTTAACAACATCTAATTTTTTTCTACCAAGTAAAATATTAGGAGGCAATTGATAACAGTTTTTTTTTTCAGTTAAATTCCATTTAACATATTTATAAGCTATCTTTTTCCAAAGATTAAAATCAATTTCATCCTCTAAATAAAAACCATGGTCTGAGAGAATTAATTTAGAGCCCTTTTTTACTCTCCCCGAAACCCATATTTTAAATACGTCGCTTACAACATGTAAAGTCGAAGTAAATATAATCTTTGGATAAAGATTTAATGATACAGCACTTTTTTGAATTGTTTTAAAGTTTTCCAAATATGAGATTGGTAAGATCTTTAAAATAATAGAATAGAAAAATTTTTCAAAGTCATTGTTTTTTTGAACATTAATTTTGAGTTTATCCCTTGATACAATTTTATTATTTGAATATTTTTTATCAAATTCCGAATACCTGAAAGGTAAGTTTTTTAATAATAAGTTTAGTTTAAGATTATTTAATTGACCTAGGTAAGTCTTAGTAAGTAAATATTTTTGTTTTTTTTTTTTAAATTTTAAAAGATATTCGTAAAGGTTATAAAAATAATTATTTTTATTTCGTTTAATTTCTTGAGGTTCACAAAGATTTATATAATCTTTCGTAATTAATTTAATATTTAAATTTTTTTTTTTATTTAAGTAATTAATAACTTCTAAGTATAAATAATAATTAAACTTGTGATTGGACGGATAGTTGTTCCAAAAATCACTAAAATCATTAGGTACAAAAAATGAATACTTAAAATTTAAGCTTATTACCTCATCAACTCTTTGATTCTTCAAAGTCACCCTTATACTTTCCCATCTATCCCAAAGAATTGGAATTATTTTTGCTAGGTATGGACCAATAATTATTTGCCAATAATATTTATTTTCGTTTAATTTATGATAATTATTTAAGAATTCTGTAAATACGTCTAAGGTAGAATAGAAAAATCTTGAAATGTACTCATAATCATCATTAATTTTGTTTTTAATATCCCAGTGATGTTCTATTTTTTTATGCTTTAAATTTTTTGAGCTTAAAATTTCGAGTAAATTTTCATTAAATACTATATTATTTGCTTCAGAGCTAAAAGTATCTTCTATGTTTGAGAAAACTAAATTATTTTTCATTGAAATTAAAAAAAATTTTTATTGTTTTAACCACTTTTCGGAAATCTTTCTTCTTTAAACCAGGGTATATTGGTATTGATATACAAGTTTCGAAATAATTCTCTGCAACAGGAAAATTAGATTTTTTAAAGCCTTTTTTTACATAATAAGGATGATGATGAATTGGAATGTAATGTACATTAACATGAAGATTTTTTTTTCTCATATACCTAAATAATTCTTCCCTGTTTTTAGAGGTTTCATTTTTATTCACTCTAATTACATATAAGTGATATGCATTTAAAATTTTGTTATCACTTAAAGGTAAAATAAGAGGTAAATTCTTTAACTCTTCATTGTAGTTTTTTGCTATTTTATTTCTAATTTTAAGAAAATTATTTAATCTCTTTAATTGACTTATACCAATTGCTGCTTCTATATCATTCATTCTATAATTAAAACCAAGTGAAACTTGCTCATAGTGCCAAGAGTCCTTTTTTTTTATTTTATTAATAAAATATTTTTTATCTTTATTTATTCCATGAGTTCTTAAAATTTTTACTTTTTCTATATAAAATTTACTATTTGTAGAAACTATTCCACCTTCACCAGTAGTAATATTTTTAACCGGATGAAAACTAAATACACACATATCACTATATTTGCAGTTACCAACCATTTCTCCATAAATTTTAGAGCCCAGAGCGTGAGATGCATCCTCTATAATTTTGAAATTATATTTTTTTGAAAGTTTATAGATTTCTTTCATTTCACATGGTCTTCCAGCAAAATGAACAGGTATTAAAACTTTAGGTAATTTTTTTGCTTTTTTTGCTTTTATTAATTTATCCTTCAATTTTGGAATCGAAATATTATGGCTTTCAATATCTATATCAATAAGATCTACATTTGCACCGCAATATAAACCACAATTTGCTGACGCAACAAAAGAATTAGTCGATGTCCATAACCAATCTCCCTTTTTTAAGCCTATCGCCATACATGCTAAATGTAATCCACTTGTTGCGGAATTAATGGCTGCTGAGTATTTTGACCCAACAAATTTAGATACTAATTTTTCAAATAAAGGCACTTTAGGGCCTTGGGTTAGAAAATCGGATTTCAAAACTTCTGTTACTGAATTGATCTCATGTTTAGAAATATATTGCCTTGAGTAAGGTATTATCTTTTTTTTAATCATTTTTAATGATTTCAACCCCTTCTTTATTCTTACGTATTTGAATAATTTTATGAGCTTTTTTTATTATCTTATTATTGTGTGATATAAAAACCATTGTTGTATTTCCGACTAAATTGTTTAAAGAGTCTAGTATTCTGTCCTCAGTGTTTTCATCCAACGAGCTAGTAAATTCATCACAAATTAAAATTTCTGGATTTAAATAAAGACTCCTTGCTATTGCAAATCTTTGCATTTGACCTCCGGACAAATTACTACCTCTTTCGCTGATTTTGTAGTTTAACCCCCCGGGTTGATTGTAAATAAAATTCTCAAGTTGAGCATATTTAATTGCTTTATCAAGCGAGTCCTTGTTAATTTCAGAAAAATTTTTTCCATAAGTAATATTTTCCAGTATGGTTGTATTATATAAAGTTGTATTTTGAGGAATATAGCCAATATTACGTTGCCAATTTTTTACGTCTTGATCTGAGACCAAAAGTTTATCATCAATTGTAATTTTTCCTGATGTGGGTTTTAATAACCCTACAATTAAATCAACAATAGTAGTTTTGCCTGATCCACTTGAACCTATTATACATATACAGTCATTTTTTTTAATTTCTAAGTTAATACCTTTCAATACATTAATATTAGAATTTGGGTAAGAATAACTCACATTTTTAAATTTAATTAAATTAAATTTTGTCTTTTTTATTTTACTGTCTTCGGCAATATTTCTAGTCTTGATTAAATCAGAGTAAACTAATTTAATAGATGCATTGGTACTATAAATAGCTTGAATTAAGTTAATTATTCTATTTATTCCAGGAATTATTCTAAAAGCTGCGGCTGCAAATAAACCAAGTACAGGTAAAATTGTTTGAAAGTCTGAATTAGAAAATTTAAATAAAAAAAATATAATAAAAACTAAAGTTAAAACACCAAGAAATTCTAAAAAGTTTTTTGGTATATCGGAAAAAAAAAGTGCAAATCTCGCGTATTTGCTAAATTGTCTAATATTTTTATCATAATCTGTTATAGCTTTATTTTCTGAGCCGCTAATTTTTAAATATTTTATCGACTCATAAGATTGTTGTAAAATTTGAATAAGCTTTCCTGCATAATGCAATTTTTTAGAGCTCCAGTTTTTCAATAAATTTTTAGTATAAATCGTGAATAAAAACCCCGATATCCCAAATAGAAAAATCATTACTAAGGTTATCTTTGGTTGAAAGTAAATTAGAACTAAACTTATCATTACAAAAACAACTATTTCAGTAAGTAATTTAAAAAAACAATCTACTGATGAAATAAAAGCTCTTATTTCATCAAAAGAATTTCTTAATAATATTGAAGGTTTATTGGTTAAAAAAAAATTTAGGTCTTCTCTCAAATAATTCGAAAATATTTTTCTTGCGAAATTAATGTTTAATTCCTTTATAAAGCCACTTTTCCACCAGGAAAAATACAAAAGAATTAGTGATTTAAATAAAAATATAGTAATCAGAAGAATTAATATAGAGTAAATTATGTTTTCAGAGCTAATTTGCAAAAAAGGTATACTATCAAAAAATACTTGCGCATTTTTATTTTCTGCTATGATTCCAACGATGGGAAAAATAAGTGCAATGCTCAAACCCTCTATAATACTCGAAAAAAACAGAATTAAATTAAGTTTGATAACTCCAAACTTATCATAAACGTAAGATAAGTTAAAAATTTTTTTAAACAAATCAAACATAAATATAAAAAAGTAAACTTAAACTTTTTTAATTAGTTTCCTTAAATTAGATATGGTTAAATATTTATTATCTTTTGAGTTATAGGAAAAGTTTTCATCAATTTTTTTTCCTTTGTATTTTTTAATATAATGTTTTCTTAGTAAAGTATTTTTATTATCAGGAAATATTATAAAAAAATCTTTAAATTCCAGGGAATTAAAACTATCCGATTTTGTTATCATTTCCTCATGAATTTTCTCACCTGATCTTCTTCCAATAAACTTTACTTTTGCGTTTGTTGATATTGCCTTTACCAAATCCATTATTTTATAAGAAGGGATTTTTGGTACAAAAATTTCTCCCCCTTGAGACATCTGAAGACATTTTAATACAAAACTCACACCATCAGAAAGAGTTAGATTAAATCTTGTCATATTCTTATCTGTAACAAACAATTCATTTTTTTTTTTCATTTTTAAAAATAATGGGATTACAGACCCTCTAGAATTCATAACATTTCCATATCTAACAACGGAAAAATTTATTTTACCAAGTCCAGCATAATTATTTGCAGCAATAAATAGTTTATCACTACATAATTTAGTGGCGCCGTATAAATTGATTGGTGACGCCGCTTTATCTGTAGATAGGGCTATAACTTTTTTTACTCCACAAGTAATTGCAGCCTCAATCACATTAGACGCACCTAAGATATTTGTATTTATGAATTCCATAGGATTATATTCTGCTGCAGGAACTTGTTTTAGAGCAGCCGCGTGAATAATTAAATCAATCCCTCTAGTTGCTCTTATTAATCTTTCCTTGTCTCTTACATCTCCTAAAAAAAATCTTATATAATTATATTTTTTTTTACTATAATCTACAGCCATCTCGGACTGCTTAAGTTCGTCTCTGCTAAAAATTATAAGCCTTTTTATTTTAGGATATCTTTTTGTTACAGTCTTAACAAATTCTTTACCAAAACTTCCAGTGCCACCAGTTATAAGAATCTTTTTATTATTAAGCATATATTGTAATTAAATTTTATTTGTAACTAGAATTAAAGTTTGTCAATGTTAACGTTCTGATCTTTAAGTTCCTTTTTAAGCTTATCGTATTCTTGCATTTGCTTTTTCATAAAACTAATTGTCAGTTTAGTTTTTTCTAAAATTCCTTTTGGAGTCAGAACATAGATGTAATTCATTTTTTTTGGATTTTTTTTGAAATTTTTTATTTTTACAAATCCTTTTTGTCTTAAACCTTGAAGGCAGTAATTAAGTTTACCCAGACTTAAATTTAAACCTTTTGCTAATTCCCTTTGTGTAGACTTAGGTTTTTCTACTATTTTCCTTAAAATGTTAAAATCTTCTTGATTAATTTTCATAAATGTTCAATATTTGAACATTTATAACGTTCAAATATTGAACAGTAAAGTAAAATCTTATATAATTTTATATTTATTTATTTGTTATTACTTTATGAGCTAAAATCTTGCTGTTTGAATGAAAAATAAAAACAAAATTTACCTATCATCTACCTCTTTCTTGATGCCAAACAATTCTAATTGGCTGATACTGTCAGATAAAAAAAACTTAATTTTTTCAGATTATGGAGCATGGGACAAAGCACTTCTAAGCGCAGAAGCTGGTTCTACAATTGTGTTAGTAATTTTTTTACAAGATTTTATAAAAAATTTAAATGGAGAAAACGTCAATGGAAAAAAAATTCTTGAAAAGATATTTGATTTATTAAAAAATAGATTGAACAAAAAAGACTCAAAAATAATTTTATCTTATTCTTCTTGGGAACCTAATAACCTTATCAATTCGATTAAAAATAATAGTAACAAAAAACATCTTCTAAAGAAATATATTGATAGCTTTGAGAAACTTTCAAATAAATTCAATAATTTTTATAGTTTTAATTTAGATGAAAGATTCTCGTACCACGGTTTAATTAAATGTTTTGATAAAAGAAATTGGTATCTTGCGAGATGTCGGCTATCAGCTTTTGGATTAAGTCTTTTAATAGAAGACATTAAAAATATAATTTATAGAATAAAAAATCCTACAAAAAAATTGTTAGTTTTGGATTGTGACAATACTTTATGGGGAGGAATTTTGGGAGAAGAAGGATTTAATAAAATACAATTAGGAGAGGAAGGAATTGGTAAGGCTTTTTTTGATTTCCAAATTAAGATCAAAGAATTAAAACAGAAAGGAATTTTACTTGCTTTATGTAGTAAAAATAATGAAAAGGATGTGCTTGAAGTTTTTAAAAAAAATCATTTTATGGTGTTAAAAGAAAATGATATAGTAATATCAAAAATAAATTGGAAAGAAAAATCTACAAATCTTCTAGAAATCTCAAAAGATTTAAATATTGGTTTAGACAGTATTGCATTTTGGGATGATAATCCTCTTGAAAGAGATAAAGTAAGAAATAACCTAAGAGAGGTTGAGGTTATAGAACCAGACAAAGAAATTGTGAACTGGCCTGATCAACTTGCAAAACTCAATTTATTTGAAAAATTTACGGTTACGTCAGATGATTTAAAAAAAACTTTACAATATCAAAATAGAGCAAAGTTTATAAAAGAAAAAATCAAAAATATTAATGAGTCAAAATATTTAAAATCTATAAATCTTAAACCAAAATTACATAAAATAAATTACTCTAAAATTAATAGAGCAGTTCAATTGTCTCAGAAAACCAATCAGTTCAATTTGAGAACTATAAGATATGATCAGGAAAGTTTAAAAAAGATACTCAAAAAAAGTCCCAATGGATGCTTTTTGGTAAGTCTAGCAGATATTTACGGTGATCATGGAATTATTGGTATGGTATGTACTATTCCTATCAATAATAAATTTTTTTTTTTAGATACGTTTCTCATGAGTTGTAGAATATTTGGGAGAAATTTAGAGTCTTGGATGCTTAATGAACTCATTAAAAGAATGAAAACTAAGAAAGTAAAATTTTTATTAGCTGAGTATATACCATCCAAAAAAAACCAAATTGTAGCAAATTTCTTAGAATCTAATGGTTTTAAAAAATTTTCAGATTATAGGACAAAAGAAAAAATCGACTTAAAATTTTATAAAAATTTAAGAAAAGGGAAAATTTTTATTTGTGATTTAAATAAAATAAAAGTTAAAAAAATGGACATTTTTAAATGAAGAAAGAAGTTTTAAAAATTTTAAAAAAAACTTTTCCAAAAAAGAATATTCCGAAAAATTTTGAAAAAATGAAAATTGGTGATTTACCACAATGGGACTCCCTAGGAAATTTCAATCTATTATTGGCTTTAGAGCAAAGATTTAAAATTAGGTTTACGACTTCAGAAATGTCTGAGATTAATTCGGTGAAACAAATTTTGATAGCAATAAATAAAAAAAATTTTAAAAAATGAGCCTTTCTTCAATACAAACCTCATTAAAAAAATGTAGCATTAAGAAAGGAGATACTTTGATGATTCATGGAGATGCTGCAATAGCCCTTATGAATGGTACGGACGTTAATAAAGAATTGAAGAAACTGTTTGATAATATTATTTCCTTTTTAGGCAAAAAAGGAACTTTAGTTGTTCCAGCTTTTTCATACAGTTTTACTCAAGGAAAAAATTTTAGTGCAGAAAGATCTCCAAGTGAAATCGGGATATTTAGTGAATATTTTAGAAAACGAAAGGGTGTTAAAAGATCAAATCATCCTATATTTAGTGTTTGCTCGATAGGTAAGAATTCTAAAATATTTGAAAATTCTGATACTAAAACTTGTTTTGGTAAAAATACAGCATTTGATATTTTACATCGTTTATCTGGAAAAATAGTTTGTTTAGGATGTTCATTCAATAGAATTACTTTTGCTCATTTCGTTGAGGAAAAATTAAAAGTAAACTACAGATTTAACAAAAAATTTTCAGGCTTTATTACAACTGCTGGCAAGAAAAAATTTATTAAAACAAATTTTTTTGTAAGAGATTTAAAGTTTAAAACAGATTTAAGTAAATTAAAAAAAAAACTTATCAATAAATCACTTCTAAAAAAAGCAGATTATGGAAGATTTGAAATTTACACTGTTAATTCAAAAGATCTTTTTAACACCGCGTCTAAAATGGTTGAAAATAATCCTTACATTTTGGCAAAAAAAATAAATGAATAAAACTAAATTTAATCATATAGGAATTTTTAGTAAAAATATTAAATTTGCTGAAAAAGAACTAAAAAACATTTTGAATATTAAAAAAACTTCCAAAACATTTATTGACAAAAATTTGGGTGTTAAAGTTAAATTTCTTTATGATAAAGACAGTATTTGTTATGAAATAGTTTCTCCCTACGGTAAAAAAAACCCAGTGGATAAAGTGTTAAAAGAAGGAAAAAATATTTTAAATCATTTGGCCTATAAAGTTAAAAATTTTGACAAAGTAATAAAAGATTTAAGAAATCAAGGATTTGTTCCTTTGATGCAACCAAAAAAAGCTAAAGCTTTTAATTCAAGAGTAATTTTCTTCTTATCACCATTAAAAGTAATAATAGAGATAGTGGAGGAAATTTAATGAATAAAATAAATATGATGCGATGGGCAAGAGACTTATTTCCTATTTGTAGAAGTCTGACAGGAGAAGGTAATAGAAAAACAATTAAGTATATTCAGATGAATATTAATAAGAGTTTTAAATTAAAAAGAGTTAGGTCTAATTCAAAATTTTTTGATTGGAAAACACCACCGGAGTGGAAAGTCGAAGAAGCATATATAGAAGATTACAGAGGTAATAAAATATGTGACTTTAAAAAAAACAATTTACATCTTTTGAATTATTCAATTCCTGTAAATAAAAAAATAAGTTTTAGGGAGCTTAAAAAACATATTTTTTATTTAAAAAATAAACCAGACGCGATTCCTTATGTAACGTCCTACTATAAAAAAAACTGGGGTTTCTGCATGTCATATAATAAATTTAAAAAAATCGATAAAAAAGAAAAATTTAAAGTTGTGATAAAAAGTGATCACTTTAATGGGTTCCTTGATTATACTGAAATGTTAATTAAGGGTCAATCAAGTAAGGAAATTCTAATTGTGTCTTATATATGCCATCCTTCATTGGCTAATAATGAATTATCAGGTCCTTTGTTAGTCATGGCTTTATCTAAAATTTTAAAAAAGTCTAAATATTCAGTAAGGCTGGTACTTTTGCCGGAGACAATTGGTGCTATAACTTACATAAGTAAAAATTTTAAAGAATTAAAAGATAAATTAATTGCAGGCTTTAACTTATCTTGCGTAGGAGATGCTGGTCCATTTACTTTAATTACCTCATTAGATGGAAATACTTATGCAGATAAAATTTCAAGAAGAGTATTGAAAAGATATAAGCGATTTAAAGAATTATCTTTTCTCAAAAGAGGGAGTAATGAGAGACAATTTGGTTGTCAAAACTTAAAATTACCATTTGTAACATTATGTAGAACAAGATTTGGTGACTTTAAAGAATACCATACATCTGATGATAACTTATCTTTTATTAATAATACTAATTTATTAAAAAGTCTTGACGCTGTTGTTAATATTATAGATGAAATACAAAAAAATAAAATATTTCAAAAAAGTATTTTTTGTGAACCTTTCCTTACTAAACACAATTTGTTTAACAACTCACGAGAAACTATTAATCTTTCAAATCAGAAAATTTTAGACATATGTGCAATAGCTGATAGAAATTATGACTTAGTTGAAATTGCAAAAAAGATTAAAACTTCAAAAAATAGAGTGCAAGCGTTAGTTAATATTTTATCTAAAAAGAAAATTTTGAATGAATTTAGGTAACAATTTGATGGAAAGAACAAACTAAATACGTATAATTCAAATATGATTTATAAAATATATAATATTTTAATTTCAGAAATGTTCATTAACATAATAGTAGTATCCTTTTTAGGTCTTGCGTTGAGATATACCTTATCATTTTGCAATCAAAATTGGGTCAGAACTTACCAACAAACTATGAGTTATGTAATTCTCCCAGTTGTAACTTTCGCTATTACAAAAGCAATTGCTGGTAATATTGCTTTATCTTTAGGCATGGTTGGGGCCTTATCAATCGTCAGATTTAGAAATCCAGTAAAAAATTCATTAGAGCTAATAATGTATTTTGCTTTGGTGGCATTAGGTGTAGTAGGCTCAGTAGATATAATATATGCAATAGGTTTAATAGGTTTTATTATTTTAATAATATTATCTTCATACTTTTTGGAAAATAGATTTTCTATGAATGGAAAAAGTTTATACTCATTCTCTTTTTCTGAAGGAACTAATGCTAACACTCTTGAGGTTACACTTAATAAAAGAAACAAATCATTAGGCTTAAATTCAAATTTAATTCAAGAAATTCATGATAATCAAGAAAAAATTTATATATATAAATTTGCAAGTTCAAATAAAAAAAGAATTGACGAAATTTTGGATGAAGTAGAAAAGATAGGCAAGGAAACTGTTAAGAGTGTAAATAAAATATATACGTAACTATATTTTAGAAATGAAAATTATAATCACGTTCTTCTATGTTGTATTATTGTTTTGTTTAAGTAATTTTTCTTTTGGAAATGCAAAGCATATTTTTAATGAAAAAAATGACGATAAAGAATTTTGTTCTCCTGTCCAAAATAGCAAGATTTCTAATCTTGATGAAAAATTTCCTGATAGATTTAGAATTGAAATAGCAGACTCAGGACGATGGTACAGAAATATTTTCAAAGCAATAAAATCTAGTGGAGATGGAAAGCATAATTTACTTATAGATAAATCAGTTAAAAAGTATTTTTCTGGAAAATTAATTGTGGAGTATGAAAACGGTCAGGAATGTAGTTTTGAGGCTGATATTAAGATTCATGGTGGACATTCAGATCACGTTTCTAACAGTGAGCTTATTTCTTCAATGAGAGTAAGGTTGAAAGAAGGTAATATTTTAAAGAGAAAATACTTTACTTTATTTTTACCAGAAGCAAGGAACGATGAAAATGAGATTTTTATCTCCACATTATTACAAAAATTAGATTTTTTATCACCTCTTACTTTTAAAACGAGGGTTAAAGTTAATTTAAATGAACAGTATTCTGATTTCATATTTCAAGAAAGATTTGATTGGCATTTCCTAAGGGAAAATAACAAAAGACCTGGGCCAATACTTTCGGGAAATAAGTCTTTTCAGATTAGTCAAATGGCTAAAATAAATGAAAATATTATTATGTCTTTAACACGTGTTGAAAAACAAGTTATTAGCAACAAAAAGGAGATATTAAATGCTCTTGATTTAGCTAATTTTTATTATTTAAAAAATTTAACAAATGAATCTTTTCCAATAATCATAAACTATAAAAAAAATAATTTTATTGATAATTTAATTGCACAAAACTTTTTATATTTTGAAAAAAAACTAACAAAAATCTCTAGCAAAAAAATTGAAACAATTGCAATTTTTGATGCATTACTGATTGCATCTGGTGGTATACATAGCTTAGAACTAAATGATAGAAAATTTTATTACGATTTAATATCCGATAAATTAGAGCCTATTTATTATGATGGAATGGTGAAAATTTTAAATGAAGAATACAATCCACAAATAAAATTTGTTTATGCCCATTACAAGTATGGAGCTGTGATTGCTAAACAAAAACTTCAAAAATTAGAAGTAGATGAACTTATCAACGACCTGGAAATGAGGGGGCTCAAAATAGACAAGAATAAAGTTTTAAAAACTATCAAAAACATAGAGGTTAACCTTAATAAATTACTCTCAGCTGAAACTTATAAATTTGAAATTGGTGATAAGAGAAATAGTTTTTTCAGCGAGAATAAATTTGAATTAAATTTTGATTTGGCTTTTGGGGGAGAGGAAAATCTTTATAGAATATGTAAAATTAACTTATCAGAATGTAACGACGTAAAATTAACTGAGTCACAGTCTTTTGACTTATTAAAAGAACAAATAATAAAGATTAATAATAAAAGTATCTTATATGTAAGAAAAGATTTTGAAAAATATATTAAAAATTTTATTCCAGATGATTACGGTATTAATTCTATGAAAAAAGTGTCTATAGATAAAAACCTAGAAATATCTATAACAGATAATATTAATTTAAGTATAGATAAAATTACAAATAAGATTAATATAGAGTTTCATTCTCCTAACGCTAGAGTAGTAATTAACAATCAAAAAATTAAGAATTGGAAATTTAATTTAATTGGAAAAAAAAATCAGCTAAGTAATATAATTAAGAAAGAAATTCCAGATCCAGAAGGCTGTTTAACATTTTTAGATACGACGCTTGAAAATGTTTCCATAAAATCTGAAAATAATTCTTGTCATGCCTCAATCCAGTTTATCAGATCAAAAGGAAATTTAAACTATATAGAGATAATTAACGCGAAAGAGGAGGCTTTTGATGCAGATTTTTCCAATTTAGTAATTGATAAAATTTATATTGATGGAAGTGGTGATGAATGTATAGGAATAAAAAAAGGTAATTACATCTTCAAATTAGTAAATCTTAATAATTGTAAAGACAAAGCTTTCTCTGCTGGTGCATGGTCGCGTGCAACATTAGATAAAGCAATCATCAAAAATTCAAAATTTGGATTAGTTTCAAAAAGATCCTCTATAATAAACGCGAAAGACGTTAAAATATTAACAACTCATAGGTGTCTTGTGGCATATGCAGAAAAATTTGGAGGGAGCAAAATTGTAACAAATAAAAACCAATATATGTGTTCAAATGACACTTCATATGTTGATAATAAGTCAATTTGGGAAAAAATATAAATGAGCTTTAGAATTGAAAAGAAATTATTTGTTATACCTGAGAAAAAATTGACTTTTTTAGAATGGTTAAGTAATTCAGGCGGGATAAAGATTTTTTCTGATAGAGAAGTTAGCTCGATTTATTTTGATAACGAAAACTTTCAGATGTTCAAAGAAAGTGAGGAAGGAATAGTCCCAAGAAAAAAAATTAGAATTAGAAGTTATAATTTTTTTAAAGAACCAGAAGACACAGAACTACTGGAGACAAAAATTTCGTCTTCTGAGGGAAGGTTTAAGCAGTCTAACTCTATTAAAAATTATGCAGATTTTATAAAATTTGGAATTTTTGACAAACAATATGGGGCCTGTTCTCCAAAATTAAGAGTTAACTATAAAAGATCTTACTACAAGGTAAAGAATTTAAGGCTAACTTATGACAGAAATATTAAATACTATAAATTTAATAGCAGTAAAATGGAATCAGTAAACGAAATTTGCGACGATTTTATTTCGGTTGAACTTAAATCAACAAGTATTAACTTAGAAAATTATATCTTAAAGAATTTTCCATTTTCAACTGTGAGATTTTCAAAATATTGTCGAGGCATAAATAAAGCTTTTAAAAATATTATCGATTAATATTATTTTTTATTATTCTATTAAATATAGTGTTATTTTCATCTCTTAACATCACATCCCTAGTTTCTTTTTGAAAAATCCTTTTCCATCGTTTTTTGTTATAGGATAAAACTTTGTCAATTAATTTTTGGCAAGAGTTTTGATTTAATTCATTTGTCCAAAAAGGACCTTTTTTGGATTTTGCCAAAGGCCAAGCATAACTTCGACTCTTTTGACCTTGAAGTTCAGATCTATGATTAAAAAAAGCTACTTTATTACCTCTACTTAAAGCTTCATAAAGCAAGGTTGAGTCTGTTCCTACGACTATTTGTGCGCTATCAATAATTTTATAAGTTCGTTTAACAGATTTATGGCTATTGTCTAAATTCTTTAGATAAACCCAGCCTTTGTTTTCATTTCCTAATATTTTTTTAAAATAATTTTTTTGAGTTAATTGAAAATTTATAATACTTGGAGTTGCTTTACCATAAATATGAAATCGTAATTTTTTTTTTTTACAATAATTGAATAAAAATTTAACTAAATCTTTTTGAGCTTTGTCAAATTCTTCCCAACTTAAATTTCCAATTTCAGTTTTATTTCGATCTGGAATTCTATAGGTAGAAATATATAGTATATCTAGACTTTTTTTTTTATTATATATCTTAAATGAGTTAGATCTAAAAGAGCCTATATTAAATATTTTTGCATGCAAAACATTTTCATATCTTTTGGATATAGTTGGATTAAAACCTAAAAAATAATCTACAAAATATTTTTTATTTTTATTTTTTTTTGGAGTCTTGTCTCTCCATGCGTTCTGAATGAGTATTTTTATTCGATTACTTTTTTTCTCTATATAAAAAAATTGTGGATATAAATCACTGAATGAAATTATATATTTAGGATTTACATAATTAATATATTCTTTAAAATAAGTACTGCTTTTTAGGTTAAAATTTATCAAACATTTTAAAAGTACAAAAAGATTTATTGTCTCCCATCTTGTGTTTAAGACATGGGTCTGGTTATCAGGTAGATATTTTTCAAAGTCTTCTTTTCTAGGGGAGTCGTAGATTAAGTATTTTTTTTTTGGAGGAATATTAATTATAAATTTTCCCATTATTATATTTTTAAAAAGTTTAAAAAAATTTTTAAACATTATTTTCTTTTATAAAATTTAAGCTGCAAATCACTTATTGGTCCCAAAGATTTGTCCATCAATACAAATATAGACTGATCGTTTTTTTTATCGTGTTTGTATTTCCATTTTCTTTGAAAATTATTTTTTAAAAATGTTGCGTTTGCTGTTCTTCCATCAACAACTATTATAGTTCCGGGCACCAAGAAATGTTCAAATTTCAAAATATCACATGACATTGGCATCAAATCTTTATGTTTTAAATTGAAGCCGTAAACTTTTTTTTTTACAGTAAAAGGGTTAGGGCCATCTAAGTAAATAAAATCAGGATTACATTTTGGGATTTTTTTATACTCACAAGCGAATTTTTTATTAAATGTCGTCATCTGACACTCGGAAAAAAAGAAATGAACTCTTTTAAGGTTTTTAAAATATTTTATTGATCTTTTTTTCGTAATATTCAAATATTTTTTCTTATTTTCAATGACAAATAATTCAAATGGATTTCCTCTTCTTAAAGGCAGTATATCTTTTGCAAACTTCTTACGGTTGATATTAAGCGCATGTTGCATAATAAGACTTGACCATCCAGACCCAAATTCCAAAACTGTTGTTCTTTTATTTAAAATGATAAATTGATGTAACCTATATAAATCACTAAAATTTGGATCAAATTCTGACGTATTGATTTTTAAAATTTTTAAGAGTCCATAATTTTTAAAATAATTTATGATTTGTATCTTATTTTTTTCTTTAGGAAAGCGTATCATTATAATCTTATCATATCTGAGAAATATTTTTGTTTTGAAATATTCCAGAACGATTTTTTATTAATTTTATTTAAAAATTTAATATCAGTTCCACCATAACCGTAAAAGCTAATTCTTTTTATTTTATATTTTAGTAAATATTGCTTTATCTTATTAATTTTGAGTTCATTTATTTCAAGATTTTTAACAAAACTTGCTCTGGTTCTATTGTGTTGCCTACTTCCTATATTTATTGTCGGAATACCAAAAACTGGGGCCTCATAAATTCCAGCACTAGAGTTTCCGATTATAAATTTAGAATTTTTAAGTAAAGTTAAAAAATTTTCAAATCTAATACTTCTAAATAACTTAGTTTTTTTTTTATTTAAATTTTTTTTGTAAATATTTATTATTTGTTTGGTTCCAGGATCATTATTAGAATAAATTACTATGAAATTTGTATTAAAATTGTTTATAAATTTAACCAATTTTTTAGTTGTTTTTTTTAAGTTTTTTAACTCAGATGTTACAGGGTGCCAGAGCAAAATAGCATAATGGCTAAATTTTATCCCATATCTTTTTTTTACGAATTTTAAAGAGGGTAATTTGTCAGACAACATTGCATCTATGTCTGGAGATCCAATTTTAAATATTGAATTTTTTTTTTCTCCCATATTGATCAGTCTTTTTTTTGCCAAATCATTCCCAACGAAATGTATGTGAGATAACTTTGAAATTGCATGTCGAATAGTATCATCAATGTTTCCTGATACTTCTCCACCTTCAATATGTGCAGTTAAAATATGATTGAGTGATCCTACTAAAGCACATGCTAGTGGTTCTACTCTATCTCCATGAATAATTATTAAATCAGGTTTTATTTCTTTTACAACTTTTGAAAACTTTTGAATAGTTTCAGTTAAAATCTTTTCTAATTTATCTCCTACGATTTGATTTTTGAATTTGATCACTCCTGACTTAAAAAACTTGTCTATTTCTGTATGTGTACTTCCATACTCAGTAAGCATATGCATACCAGTGACTAGTATATTGACAGTAAAGTTATTATTTTTTTTTACAATTTTTATTAATGGTTTAATTTTACCAAAATCTGCTCTCGTAGAGGTTACAAATAAAATTTTTTTTTTCATCAGTTTTTGAAGTGAATTTTTTTGATAAAATTTCCTTCAGGAATCTTTTTTTTTACTTTTTTTCCAAGTAAATAGTAAAAATCTTTTGCTAAATAATCACCAGTGCCTGGTCTTTTAACCCAAATATTTGATTTACTTAATTTATCACCTGGAAATATATCTTTAATTGAAACAACTGAGGCAAAAGCAAAATTAACTGTTTTTTTCTCTTCTTTAAGAACAGTTTTTTTATTACTTAAAGTTGAGTTATATATTATCTTACTACCTTTAATTAAGCTTTTAAGATCTTGTGGCGTCATAGAACATGGAATATCTGGCCCGACTCTTTTTTCGCTGTCAACAAAATGTCTTTCAATAATTTTTGCTCCCAGAGCAATTGCACCATAGCTTGAATAATTTGAAGTTGTATGATCAGATAAACCTACTACTGCATCTGGAAATGCCTTTTTAAGAGTTTGTATACAATTTAATCTGACTAGTTTAGAAGGTGTTGGATAAATATTAGTACAATGCATTAATGCAAATTTTATTTTATTTTTTCTTAATATTTTAACAGCAGGTCTTATCGAAGAGAGATCATTCATGCCAGTACTTAATATTATTGGTTTTTTAAATTTTGAAATGTGATCTATTAATGGATAATTATTACACTCACCAGAACCTATTTTAAAAGCTGGAATTTTAAATTTAAATAATCTGTCAGCTGCTGCTCTTGAGAAAGGGGTGCTAATAAAAATGGATTTAAGTTTTCTTACATGGTCCATAAGTTTTTTTTCATCTTCTTCACTTAGAGCGCAGTCTGAAATAATTTTATAAATATTTTTATTTGAATTTCCTGGTTTGATTGTTTTTGCAGCATCAATCATTTCGTCCTCGACAACGTGGGTTTGATGTTTAATTACTTCTGCACCAGCTTTAATTGCTTTTTCAGCAATATCTATAGCAGCATCTATCGATCCATTATGATTTATACCTATTTCAGCAATTATTAAAGGCGGTTCACCATCCCCGACTGTTCTCTGACCGATTTTGAATTTATTTTTCATTCTATCTCACCAAGCAGTAAAACCACCATCAATTATAAAATTTTGCCCAGTTGCATACTTAGATTCGTCACTCATCAAATAAATCATAATACCAGTAAGATCTTCTGGTCTGCCCATTCTATTTAAAGGGGTTTTGCCAGAATATTTTTTAACAAATTTGATATTATGTTTGTTATAAATCCCTCCAGGAGTCACATTGTTAACACGTACAGAATTTTTACCTAACCAAGTTGCTAACCATTTGCATAATCCTATTAGGCCGGCTTTTGAAGCTGAATAAGTTGGAATTGACTTAAATTTCTCATTTTTATAAATTCTATGATCTGGTCCTACCAATCCATAAGTGCTGGATACGAAAACTAAACTCCCCTTACTTTTTTTTAGATGTCCAGATGTTTCACGAGCAACTAAAAAAGCAGAAGTTAAATTAATTTTAATGCTTCTCTCCCATAATTCTAGAGGATAATTTTCGAATTTAGGAAAATTATTTTTACTTTTTGAAACAAAGCTCTCTTGTGTAGCTGCAGCGTTAAATATAACACCGTCTAATCCATTAAAAAATTTTGCAGCTTTTTTGACCATTTTAATTATTTGGTTTTCATATCGTAAATCACAAAATAAATATTTAATTTTTTTTTTGTTTTTTAAAACACTTCTGTACTTTTTAGAGTCAACGTCAGAAACTATAAGCCTAGTGCCTTCACGCAAAAACATTTTGGTATACTCAGAGCCTAAAACTCCTGATGCACCTACAAGTAATATCCTTTTATTCTTAATATTAAACATTTTGTTTTCTAGTTTTCGCAAGGAATTCTGCTATTTTAAAATCAAAATTGTCATCAATATCCCAGCTGTAATATTTATCTACTTTAAAACCAATAAATTTTCCACTCATAAAATCTTTTGCTTTTTTAAGAAATTTTGGATTGATAATATAAGTGTTGGCTACATGCTCAAAAACAGATGGAGTGTCTTGTCTTCTGGTAATTTTTTTTTTTGTTTTTTTTGAAATTTTTAAAAAACCTAACTTATTTTTTTCAACTAAATTAAAGTAAGGATTTTTTTTTGCTTCAGTTATTGTGAATATCCCATCAAATATAATCCTTTTTTTAATAAGGGATTTATATAAATTTATCATTTTAAGAAAATCTTTGCTAGATCGGACAGGACATGTGCAATCTAAGTCTACAAATATATCTGAGTCTTTTAAAATTTTTTTATCTTTTAAATATTTGTATGCGTATTTCCAGGCAATTAATTTTGATGTTTTTGATGAGGAAAATTTCTTTGGTCTCTTTATTAAAATATTAGCTCCAGCCTTCTTTGAAATTCGCAATATCCTTTTTGAATCAGAGTTTACAATTATGCTGTCAATAATTTTCATTTTTTTAGAAAAATCTATACTCCAGTTTATTAATGGTTTTCCCAAAAATTTTTTCTCATTTTTATTTTTTATTCCTTGAGACTCTTTTCTCGCAGCTATGTGTAAAAAGATTTTGCTCATAATGTAACAGTTTTTCTATTATTTGATATCTCCATTTTTTTTTGAATATTGGCAATATCTAATGCATCGTTTAAATTTGCAAAGTCAAAAGTGTTTGATTTTTTTTTATTAAGTAAAAAGCTTTTCATTAACTTTAAAAACATATCATTGCGTGTTTGTTTAAAATAATATTTTTTCTTCACGTTTTTCGCATTAGTGACAATTAGAGAGTTATTTACTAAGTCAGCTTCGTAAAAATTATTTGTTGTTGCAATTAATATTTTTCTATAAAGAAATGGAGATAACATTTCGCTAGTTATCGTACAAATTACTTTTTTATTCTTAAATTTCATTATTGATGTTGATACATCATTTATGTTTAAATCTAACAACTTTGTTCTGTTTAAAGAGGAAAAAATTTTTTTTGGTTTTTTATATATAAAATTCAAAATATCTATTTCATGTGATAACTCCCAATTAACTGACGCTAAATAATTTTTACCTGCAGAGTATAGCTTTTTATAATCACTATTTATACGCCATTTTTTTAAATTTTGGCCACAAAAGATTTTTATAAGGTAGATATTTTTATTCACTTTTTTACTTAGTTCACCTTTCAAAAATTTAACAAGATAGTTAAATCTAAATTGGTAACCAAATTTGACTTTATTAGATAAGTTTTTTTGTTTGACTAATTTTTTTAAAGTTTCTAAATATTTATCATTAGGCAATGGTTTTTCACAATAAATATTATTTTTTTTTAATATGAATTTTTTTAAATACATATTATGTGAAGCAGTATTGCTAGCAATAACAATATGTGAGTAATTTTTAGTATAAATATCCTTCTTATCAGCCACATTTATAAAAGCCTTATTAAATCTTTCACAAAATACTTTTGATCGATTTTTTAAATTTGAGTAAACATTTATCTCTGCAATTCCTTTGATTTTTAATATATTTTTTACGTGTCTATATGCTGCTGATCCTGTGCCTAGTACTAAGATTTTTTGTTTCATAAAGCTAATGTTCAAATTTTGAACAATTATAACGTTCAAATATTGAACAGTAAAGATAATTATAATTTAAAATCGATATGATAATTTCTCCATAAAATTTGAGTATTTTGACTTATTTAATTAAATTTTTTACCAATTTGTTTATTGTCTTATCTTGTCTGAAAATTTCTTTAACGATTTTTTTGGTCTCTTTTGGGTTATGCTTAAAAGCTAATCTGAGTAAGTTCATCCAGTTTACGTTATTTTTTTTTCTTGAATTCTCTATTTGTTTTATGGTTTTAAAATATTTGATATATTTTTTTTTATGTTTCATTCGTGTATAACATTATAGTCTAAATTTCGAATTATTAAATATGAAAATTAAATTGAATAGCAAAACATATATAGGAGGTAATAATCGACCGCTAATAGTTGCTGAGATATCTGGAAATCATAATGGAAAAAAATCTTTATTTTTAAAACATATTATCATGGCAGCAAAAAATGGAGCAGATTTAATTAAAATTCAAACATACGAACCTAAAGATATAACCATAAACTCGAAAGAGAAAAAATTTATTATCAAAAAAGGAATTTGGAAAGGAAAAAGTTTATGGGATATTTATTCTAAAGCTCATACACCGTTTTCTTGGCATCAAGATGCTTTTAAATTAGCAAAAAAATTAAATATTATGCTATTTAGTAGCCCATTTAGTAAAAGGGCAGTTGATTTGTTAGAAAGCTACAATGTTCCGTTGTATAAAATTGCGTCCTTCGAAATAACTGATTATGATTTAATAGATTATATTGCAAAAAAAAATAAGCCGATTGTCTTATCGACAGGAATGGCAAGTATCAAAGAAATAAAGAACGCCATTAAAATTATTAAAAAATATCATAATAAGATAATTCTTCTTTACTGTGTTTCTGGCTATCCGACAAAAGAAAATGACTCTAATTTGAGCACAATAGTATCTTTTAAAGAAATTTTCAGAGGTTTAAATATAGGTTTGTCTGATCATACTAATGATATTTTAACTTCAATGACCTCCGCAGCTTTTAACGTGTGTATGATTGAAAAGCATTTTATTATATCAAATAAAATAGACTCTCTTGATAAGAAATTTTCTATCGATAGTCTTAAATTAAAAAATTTAAAAAAGAATATTATTAAAATTCATTCATCGATCGGAACTCCAGATAAAGTTTTAAAAAAGGTTGAAAAAATGAATTTAAAATTAAGGAGGTCTATATTCTCGATAAAAAATATAAAAAAAGGTGAAAAATTATCAAAAAAAAATATTAGAAGTTTTAGGCCTTTGATAGGTATAAATTCAAATAAATATTTTAAAATTTTAGGGAGAAAAGCAAAAAAAGATATAATTAAATATAAGCCTATATTTGAAAATGAAATTAACTAGAAATGAGTTATCGTTTTGAAAGAGTAAAAAATCTTAAAAATTCTAAACTTATTTACTCAATAAATAATGATAGATCTGTTAGACGATTTTCTTTAAATAAAAAAAAATTCTCATTTGAAAATCATACGCTTTGGATAAAAAAAATTTTAAAAAATAAACAAGAAAAAATTTATTATGTCAAAAAAAGTAATAGAATAATTGGTATCTTAAGATCAAAAAAATTTAGAAAAAGTTTTTATTTATCATGGGTGATAAGAAATAATTATAGAGGTAAAGGCCACGGTAAAGGAATGTTAAAAGAATTTATAATGAAAAATTATAAATTAAGATATTTGGCCAAAATTAATAACAAAAATGTTTTTTCAATTAAAGTAGCAAAATATTCGGGTTTAAAAAAGCTTAGGACTTTAAAAAACATCAGTACATTTAGCAATTATTCATAGATCAAGTCTCGTAGATAGTGTGTCTTAACTTCCAGCCATTACTAGTTTTTTTCCATAGGTGTGGTGATCTAAATTTGTCACAAAGATTTTGAAACTCAGAAGTCTTAATACCAACATATTCTAATACATCATTAATATATTTATCTGGAAATTCTCCGTCATATCTCGCTACTAACTTAATTGCTTCATCTCTAGTTAAATGTTTATTTCTAACCTCTTGAGCTGCATCATATGTAGCTCTACCTATACCGAATTTTATAAAAGTTGTGTAATAATGAAGATCATCAATTTTGTCATCAATACTACTATACTTGCTGTATGTACCCTGGGTCCTAAATGGCCTAGCTTTGAATTTAGAGTGCTCAACTGAATAATAAAAAGACTCTTGGGGTATCCATTTTTTATAGTAACCTAGATAATGAACTTGAATTTTATTTTTACTAATTTCAGATTTATCAAGCGGCAAATAAGGTTTTAAGTCTCCTAAACTTAATTTATATCTTATCATTAGTTTGTTAATTGGTACGCCTGCCAAGTAAATATTTCTAATATTATTTTTTAACCAATAAGATGTATCTCTTTTAGAGGTTAATTCATGTACAGGGTTTCCATACTCTGCTTCGGACTCGCCATAAAAAACTAGGGGAATATTATATTTTGCTGCCATTCTAGGTCCAATATTTTTCTGCCCAAGTATAAAAGTTTGAAAAGGATGTAGAAGATTTTTTATTGATAATCTTGTTAAAAGTCTGATAACTTTACCGTTCTGCTTAAATGTTACGTTGTCAAAACCTCCTATTTCAATCCAATTTTTAAAATTTTCTTGACCGTAACTTGTATATAAAATTGGTGGCCAAGTTACAGTTAGAGGGTTCATCCCATATTTATATTTTAAAATATGCGAAGTATAAACGCTATCTTTCCCGCCGCTGCCAGGCACAATGCAGTCATATTCTCCGCTTTTACTTCTAAAATTATCTAAAAGTTTCAGTAGTTCCTCCTCCCTACTTTTCCAATTAGTTTTCTCTTTCATGCTTGAAACAATACAAGCATCACAAATGTATTTATTTTTTGAAACTTTTTTCATTTTTAAATATCTAGCTCCTTGTCTAGAAGTTTTATGTAAAAATTCAGGAATAGAAGATGGTCTTTGATTTGAAATCACACATTTTGAGCAAAATATTACTTTTTTGGGTAAGTTAAATAGTGCTTTCATAATTTATTTTTTTTCTTAAGTTTTTATAAATCTTTAACCCGTAAGGACCACTTTTTTCAGGGTGGAATTGAAAGCCACAAATGTTATCTTTTTCTACTGAGGAAACAAATTTTTTCTTATAAAAAAAAGATGAGGAAGTATTAATTGATTTTTCAAAAGTGTTTACATGATAAGAATGAATAAAATACATTTTTTTCTTATTTAAATTATTTAAATAATTATTTTTTATTTTTTCTTTTGAATTTAATAAAATTTCATTCCACCCTACATTAAAAGAGGCTGTGTCTCCATTTTGTTTTTTTTCATGAAATTTTTTAACTTCACCTTTTAATAAACCAAGCCCTTTAGTTTTCTTGATTTCAAAACTTTCACTAAACAATAATTGCATTCCCAAACAAATACCAACTATCAATCTTTTTTTTTCGTTAAATTCATAAATTATTTTATCAAATTTTTTCTCTCGAATTCTATTCATGGCCTCGGGATAGGCACCTACGCCTGGAATTACAATACTTTTCGAATTTTCAATAATTTCAATATCATCAGTAATAACGGACTTTATTCCAACAAAATTTAAGGCGCATTGTACGCTAAATAAGTTACCCATTTTATAATCTAGTATGGCCACATCGTTCATTTTTTAATTTTTTTTTTTAAGATAGTTTTTAATATTGCTTATTTTTAATTTCCCGAAATTTCTATAATTCTTATTATTTTTCAAAAAATCCACGTTTCCATCCATAAAATTTTTTTTTTTAAAGTTTTGATCTATATAACTATAATGTAATGCTGAGCCTATGGCTATACCAGACGGATTAGAACAATTAAGTAAATCGTCTATTTGTTTAATTGACGATATGCCTCCATTTAAAATGTACGGAACCTTAATTTTTTCAGAAAGTTTTTCTGCCAACTTTAAATCAAAACCTAGACCTGTTCCATCTGTGTCAATAGATGTTATAATAATTTCTCCTGCCCCTCTTATTTCAACTTCTTTAACCCAGGACATTAACTCTTTTTTTGTTTCCTCTCTACCAAAGTCTTTTCTGCAAAAAAATTTATTATCTGATTTTACTACCTCAAAAGAAACCACAAGAGTAGATGAGCCAAATTTTTTAACAATATCGTTAATTATATTTGGATTATCAATAGCCGCTGTATTTAAAAATATTCTATCAGCGCCAGATTTAAGAATAGCTTCTACCTCATTAATATTTTTAATACCACCACCAGCTAACATGGGAAGGAAAATATTTTCTGATGTATTTTTAATTAAAGAGGTTAAATTATTTCTTTGGTACAAACTAGCTACTACATCGTGATAGATAATCTCATCTGCGCCCTCTTTATAGTAAGTTTCAGCAAATTTTCTGGGGTTTCCCAAAACCCTCAAGCCCTCCAAATTTATACCTTTAACAAGGTTATGGTTTTTAATATCAAGTTTAGGTATTATTCTAATGTTCATTTAAATTTTATTTTTATATATTTTAAAACAAAAACAAACTACTAAATTATTAAAACTTTATAAATGACTGTTTCAAAAAAAATTAATGTAGTCTGTATAGTTCAGGCTAGAATTGGCTCAACTAGATTGTATGGAAAAATATTAAAGAAAATTCATGGAGAATATTGTGCTTTAGATTACCTAGTTAAAAGACTAAAAAAAAGCAAGAATATCTCAAAGATAGTAATAGCTACCTCAAAGAAAACAAGAGATAACAAAATTATAAATGCTATAAAAAAATATAAAATAAATAATTTTAGAGGGTCCGAGTCAAATGTTTTAAATAGGTATTATAAAACAGCATTAAAATATCGGGCAGATATTATTGTTAGAATTACTTCAGACTGTCCTTTTTCAGATCCTTATCTAATAGATTTTATGA
>MDTD01189083.1_pt1 | contig 35389 bp, 38 predicted proteins | sample 811221 | NCBI WGS metagenome assembly MDTD01 (sample SAMN05326646, study PRJNA326480) | marine metagenome | isolation source: seawater | place: Pacific Ocean: South West | collected 2011
CACCACGTTGATAGGCTGGGTGTGGAAGCGCAGTAATGCGTGTAGCTGACCAGTACTAATAGCTCAATTGGCTTGATTTATGCACTGAAAAAAATTTTTAAAAAAGACTTTTGTTATTTGTTATTAACAAAATAGATTTCAAAGTTAGTTTAAGATAATCCTTAAAATTTCTTCCCTACCTATTTTGACTGGATTATTTCCAAGTCTAAGAAGATTTATTCCATTTATAATTTTATCTGAATATTTCTCTATATCAATATTTAGCTTCTTAAGATTATCTTCGAGTTTAGCCTTCTTTTTAATGACAGAAATTTTAGATCTAAATTCATCAATATCTCTGACTTTAAATATATCAAAAATCAAATCAAATCTTTTCCTTAAGTCAAAGGTTGTCTCAGATTTATTTATATTTTGAAAATTGTAGTGGAAAAAATCCTCAAAAAACAAACTTACAGCATGACCATGACTAATATCAAATAATGACGTGAAAGGATAAGATGTTGCATGTGGTGCAGTAGTTTTAGATATACTGATTGCCTTTCCAGCTAAGTGTGAAGCAATACTCATCTCTGTTGCATTTTTAATATTTGGATCGTTAAGGTAGGGAAGATAATTTTCTAAAGAAATTTTAAGAGAACTAAGTGAAAAATCAGTACTTTTATCGTTAGATTTTTTTGACATTAAAGCTTCTAAAGCTTGAGCGATCGCATCAAAACCAGCAGATGCTTTCACAGAATATGGTGCTGAGACTAAAAAATCTGGTATTAAAAAAAATTTGTCTGGTATTAATAAATCACTTTCAAAAGAGTGCTTAATTCCATCCACATATATCACAGCATTAGATGTAATTTCAGCGCCAGATCCAGCTGTTGTAGGTATTACAGCAAGCTTTGTATACTTAGTTTTAAAGGGATATGTATAATTTACAATTAGGTGTTTTAAATCATCTTTGACATCAACTACGTTTGCTATCTTTGCATAATCAATTATTGTTCCGCCTCCTACAGCCAGAATAAGGTTTGGTTTATAATTTTTAATTTTTTCGATAATTTCAATTAGTTCTTCAAATATTGGAATTTTTGATTTCTTATACAAAAACATTATTTTATCTTTTTTTTTAAGATTAAGAAAAAAATTCTCAGCACCCGAGGTCGTAAAAGAATTTTTACCACATAAAACTAGAATCTTTTCAAAAGTTTTTTCGTTAACAAATTTTTTTATATCTTCAATAGAACTTATCATTTATTTCATAAAATTATTTTTTATTTGAATTAAATTTGATGGTCTGGGCAGTTTCTTAATCTTGTTATTAGAAACTTTAACTTCTAAAAAACTTAAACTTTTATTTTTTAAAAAGTTTTTTATAATTTTCACCAAACTTTTTTCGCTTTTAACACAATAATATTTCTTAAACCCAAGACTTTTAGAAAGTTTTTCAAAATCTACTTTATTAGCATAAGTACTTTGGCCTCCAACAGAGTCATGTGAATTATTATTTAGGAGCACAAACTTTAAATTTTTATTTGCGAATGTTCCAATTGTTTTGATTGATCCTAGATGCATTAACAGGGATCCATCACCATCAATACATACAGTTTTTTTTTTAGAAAATAAGGAGTAACCAAGGGCCACAGATGACGTATGCCCCATGCCTCCAACCATGTAAAAGTTTTCAATCTTATTTAAATTAAATTTTTTTTTAAGATAATATATTTCTCTAGAATTATAACCTGTGCTTGAAATAATTTTTGTATCTTTATTAACTAATTCAAAAAAAGTTTTTAAAAATAAGTCTTTTTTAAGTGAATAAAAATCTTTTTTAATAATAAATTTTGTATTTTTTTTAAGAGTACCTTTTTCGATAAGGCCCGCAATTATAGTTTTGTTTTTTTTTGCAGAAACAATATTTTTTTTGAATTTGATTAAATCATTTTCTTTTCTCAATATCGTATATTTAATGCCTAATAATTTTAATAAATCTAAAGTAATTTTCCCTTTTACCATGTGCTGAGGTTCATCTTTAATATTTGGTGATCCCCTCCAACCAATGAGAAGTACTAAAGGAATTGAGTATACTTTTTTGTTTGCAATAGAAATTAATGGATTGAGAGCATTAGACAATCCTGAGTTTTGCATGTAGATGCAAGGAATTTTTTTTGTAGCTAAATAATTTCCAATAGCGATTGATACAGCTGCACCTTCATTTACCGCAACAACATGGCTCTGTTTTTTTTTTGGTCGAAGATAAATAGACAGTTCTTTCAAAATACTGTCAGGCACTCCAGTATAAAAATTACACTTATTATTGTTCAATATTTTGATTAAAGAATCTACCCTAATCATTTTTCTATTAGATTTATAATTTTATTTATCGGAATTATTTTTTTTTCAATTTCAAAACTTCTACCATTTTCTAATATTTTTTTAGCAACAAACTCCATTGCTGGATAAGCTGCTCTTAAAAGTTGGTTTGCATAAATAACCATTTTAAATCCATTTTTGATAAGTTCTTTTTCATAAACTTTTGAATAAGTTGAAGGAACCGAAACTAAAGGAATAAAATTTTTACTTTTTTTAAATTTTTTTGCAAAAGAAAATATTTCATTTGGAGATTTTTCTTTACTATGAATTAAAATAGCATCAGCCCCAGCTTTTGAGTAAATTTCAGCCCTTTTGAGAGCATCTTGCAATCCTTTGCCAACAATAAAACTTTCAATTCTTGCAATTACTAAAAAGTCTTTATTATTTCGTGAATTGCAAATTTGCATAATCTTTCTTGCAAATAAATGGGGTTTATCTTGTTTTGTATTTTTTTGATCTTTAAATAAAGAATTTTTTTTAAGGCCAATTTTATCTTCCATAATAATTGCTGAGCACCCTGACCTCTCCAAGGATCTTACTAAGAATGGTAAGTGTTCTAGCTGTCCTCCATTATCCGCATCAAATACTAAAGGCTTTGTTGTAACATCCATTATGTCATTTAGTGATGATATTCTTGCGGAGAAATCTACTGATGAATTATCAGGCTTACCTTTAGTAGCTGAATCAGTTAAACTTGATGACCACATTCCATCAAATTCTAAATTCATATTTTTTTTTAAAACTTTAAGATTTTCAATAATTAAACCTGTTAATGAGTTGTGAGACTCTAAAATTCTAACAATTTTCTTTGATGATAATAGTCTCTTGAGTCTAGAAACTCTATTTTGTGGTAACGTACCGAGTTCTAAAATCTTGTTTTTGATTATAGTAGAAGAAATATTTTTAGTATATGATGGTTCTATTAATTTTCCTGACCATTTCTTTAAAGTTTTAATTACTCTCTCTCTAGTTTTTTTTTGAATTCCTTTTTTCCAATCATCACCGTGAACGACAAAATCTGGTTTAATTAATTTTAAGTTCGGAACATAGTCTAAAGTTTTTTGAGGTATAACTTTTTTTACATACCTTATATTTTGTACGATGATTTTTCGTCTTTTGTAGTCTAAGTGTGGAATATTTTTATAAGAAGCAATAGCCTCATCAGTTAATAGACCAACAGTGACCTCACCATAGCTTTTTGCTATTTTAAGAATATTAATATGTCCCTCATGAATAATATCTACTGCTAATCCTACATAAACTTTTTTTTTGTTTTTCATATTTTAACTTCTTATTTTTAGTTCATATGAGTGTATTTTTAAACCTCAAATAAAATGTTATTTTTTTTCTAATAAAGCTTTAGAAGTATTCTTACTTTTTTTCTTATCTTCAAAATACTGATTATACTGCGATCCATTTTTTTTTGATGAATACGTATAATAAATTATCCTTCTATTTTCTTTTGTATTATTTTTTTTTGATCTATGGGGACAAGTATTTGAAAAAACAACAATATCTCCAATGTCTAGATTAATTACATTAAAAACCTCTTTTCTCTCAACGTCTTCCCTTAAAGCTGGTGTGCCATCATTTTTTGTGTTTTTTATTAGATCGTCGAATGATCCTTTATGATGTCTGGCTAATTCTAGGGCTCCATTACTTGAATCACATGGATCTAGAGCAACGAGAACATTTATAAATTTATTATCATATTCATACCATCCGTTTCTTGTAAGATTTTTATCATCTACGAAATGAAATATTCCATCGTAATGGGCAAAAAAACCATCTCCACCAGGTGGCTTTGCATTAAATTTATCTTTGAAGATTAAAAATTCCTCGTTAAATATCTCCGTTAATAGTTTAGTTAATTTATTGTTTAAGGTTTTTAAAGCAACCCCTTTATCATACAATTTTTCGATTCTTCTTAAATTTTTATTATTATCAAAATACTTTACTGTTTCTTTAGCTTCATAGATTTCATCTAAAATTTTTTTAATAAAATTAATTTTAAAAACTTTTTTACATATGAAAAAACCATCTTCATCAAATTTAAACTTATATTTTGAGTTTTCTTGCATGAATATCTAATTTATTAAATTTCTAATTTTTATTTTAAGCTCATTTTCAAGGTGAACAAAATTTTTATTGAAAGAATTATCTATTATAATATTTGGATTTTTTGGAAATTGAGGCTTTATTTTTATTCCCACTAAGTTTTTATTTGTATTGTAAAGTTTTTTTTTTTTATTAGCTATTATCTTCTTTACATCAGATTTAATATAAATTTCGATATAGTTTTTAATGTTTTTTTTATTCCAATTTCTGGGCTTGTTCATTAGTGCCACAAGAGAAAAAACGACATTAATACCCTGATCAGTCATTAATTTCGCAATTCTAGTAAATTTTTCAGAGTTAGAAAGCCTGTCTTTAAAACTATATCCATATAAGTTTAATATATTTCTTAAACTGTCACCATCAAGATGTATTACAGGTCCATATTTCTTTCTTATAAATGGAATTATTCTTTTTGCTAAGGTGGTTTTGCCACAACCTGATAATCCAGTTATCCAAAATAAAATTCCTTTTTTTTTATCTATTTTCATCTAAGATAAAATTGATTTTTTTTATTTATTGGTGTTAAAAAATTTTTTCCATAAATCATTTCTAAAATTTTTTCAGAGTTGTTAGGAATATAACAGTTTTCATTATACAGTCGATTTGTCTTTAAAGGTAAAATTTCAGTTTTTTTGATAATCAATTTTTTTTTCTCGTTCCCCCAATGAAAGTAAAGACTTTCACCATCATCTGAAGGTCTAAAAAAAGATAAATCAGCAAATATATTAATTTTTTCATGGATTATATGAAAAGAGGTTTTGCTAGTTTTTCTTATTCTAAAATTTTTTTCTAGTAATAGATTCATTAAATATTTTTCCTTATTTTCATTTTCTGAAACAACTCCAATATCAAGATCACTACCTCGGCCAGCAATTGTGCCTTGTCTTATAGATCCTAACAATGCACCATCCATTAAAAAAAAATCCAAATCAATTTCTTTAAAAAAATTGTTTAATCTTTTTAACATAAAAAGCATGCCCAAATGTCTAACTGGCCAAAAAAAATAATTAAATTTTTGAACTCTTAAAGATAGAGTTGTAAAAAAAATAGAGACTTTAAATTTTAAAAGATAAATTTTTTGGATTGAAGAATCACCAAAAACTTTTCTTATTGCAGATCCAACAAAACTTATAAAAAATTTCATATGTAACACTATATATATTGGTGTTTTATATATAATTAACAATATTAAGCAATAATTAATCAATTTTTACTTTACAAATTAAATTTTGGTAGTATTTGTTCATAAATTGAACGATAATGTACAAAAAATGAACGATAATGCTTAAACACAACAATAATCCAGATCATTTTGAAATTTTGAGAAAAATAAGATCTAAACCTAATTCTTCTCAAAGAGAGTTAGCCTCTGAACTTGGTTTTAGTTTGGGAAAATTAAACTATTGTTTACAATCTTTAAAGACAAAAGGATTAGTGAAAATTAAAAATTTTAAGAAAAATAAAAATAAACTTAATTACATGTATGTTCTAACACCAAAAGGAATTTCAGCTAAAACTAAGCTCACACTAAATTTTATGAAAAGAAAAATGGCCGAATATGATGAGCTTAAAAAAGAAATGGATAGAGAAAAAAAATAATTTTTTTATTTGAGATTATGATGAAAATTTCTTTAGTAACTGGTTGTGCAGGCTTTATCGGAAGCCACATGTGTGATTTCCTTTTAAATAAAAAACATAAAGTTTATGGTATTGACAATATGATTTCTGGAAAGAAAAAAAATCTTAATTCATTCATAGATAATAAAAATTTCAAATTTATTAAAGGTGATATTAAAAATTTTACTTATCTGTGTAAAAAGAATAAAATAAATAAATTAGATTATATATTTCATTTTGCTGGCCATGGTGAATTAATACCCTCAGTGGAAAATCCTCTTGAGTATTTTCAAAATAATTCTCTTAACACTGCTATCATTATGGATCACGTAAAAAATAATTTTAACTTAAAAAAGTTTGTTTATGCGGCGTCTTCATCTTGTTATGGAATAAACAATAAAAAAACTGATGAGTCGCAAAAAATTAAACTTGAACATCCTTACGCATTTTCCAAATATATTGGTGAACAAGCATGTCTCCACTGGTCAAAAGTTTATAAGATTCCATCTATATCAATAAGAATTTTTAATGCCTATGGACCAAGGTCAAGGACAACCAATGTGTATGGAGCTGTTATAGGTGTTTTCCTAAAACAAAAATTATCAAATTATCCTTTAACTATAGTTGGTAGTGGTAAACAAATGAGAGATTTTTTATATATAAGTGATGTTTGTGAGGCATTTTATAAGGCTGCAATTTCAAAATTTAAGGAAGAAATCTTTAATCTTGGTAGGGGAAAAGCAGAAACTGTCAATTATTTATCCTCATTAATTCACAATAAAAAAAAGAAAATACCTTGGCGTCCAGGAGAACCATTCAAAACTGAGGCAAACATAAAAAAGATTAGAAGATTATTAAAGTGGAAACCAAAGATTACACTGAAAGTTGGAATAGGAAAAGTTCTTCGAAATATTGACTATTGGAAAAAGGCACCACTTTGGACAGAAAAAAAAATAAATTTAGCAACTAAACAATGGATGAAATTTTTAAAATGAAAAAGATACTAATTACTGGTGGTGGTGGATATGTAGGATCAGCACTATCAGATTATTTAATTAAAAAGGGTTTTGAAGTTACTGCGTATGATCTTTTTATGTATGGGCAAGATGTATTTACCGAAAATGATAAAATAAGATTAGTCAAAGGAGATATAAGAAATGAAAAACTTTTTTCCGATTCTGTTAAAAACCATGATGCTGTTATTCATCTTGCTTGTATTTCTAATGACCCGAGTTTTGAACTGAACCCAAAGCTGGGTAAATCAATTAATTTTGACGCATTTGAACCATTGGTTAAATTGAGTTTAAAAAATGGTGTTAAAAGATTTATTTATGCATCCTCATCAAGTGTCTATGGAATTAAATCTGAGCAAAACGTTAATGAAGATATGTCATTGGAACCACTGACAGATTATTCAAAATTTAAAGTTGATTGTGAAAAAATATTAAATGCCTATAAAAGCCATAATTTTGAAACAGTAATTATTCGTCCAGCAACAGTTTGTGGATTTTCTTGGAGACAAAGGTTGGACGTCATAGTCAATATTTTATCAAATTTAGCATTTCATAAAAGAGAAATAACTGTATTCGGTGGATCACAGTTAAGACCAAATATTCATATTTCAGACATGTTAAGAGCTTATGAACTTTTACTAAATGCAGATTCAAGCAAAGTTAATGGACAAACTTTTAATGCTGGATGGGAAAATAAGTCGGTAGATGAAATAGCAATGACTGTAAAGAATAATATGGGTGAGGACGTGAGAATAACAAAGTCTCAAACAGACGATAATCGCTCATATCATATTTCATCTGAAAAAATTAAATCAATTTTGAACTTTCAGACAAAGTTTACAATTTCAGATGCAGTGAATGACTTAAAAAATGCTTTTGAAAAAAAAATTTTTTTAGATCCGCTAAAAAATGACCTTTTTTTTAATATTAAAAGAATGAACAATTTAAATTTAAAATGAAAAAAAAAATAGTTAAACTCAATCAATTAACAAAAATTATACAAAATTTAAAAAAACAAGATAAGAAAATATCTTTATGTCATGGAGTTTTTGATCTTCTTCATCCTGGTCATATTAATCATTTTGAACAGGCAAAAAAAAATTCAGATATTCTAATTGTTTCTGTAACAGCTGATAAAGATGTAATAAAAGGACCAGGTAAACCTTATTTTAAGGAAAAACTAAGAATGAAATCATTATCATCATTAGAAGTGATTGATTTTGTTGTGATAAGTAATGATAGATCAGCAGTAAATGTAATACGACATTTAAAACCTAATTATTATTTTAAAGGTACTGACTATAAAAATTTAAAAGACGATGTCACAGGAAAAATTAATTTAGAAAAGAAAGAGGTTGAAAAATTTGGAGGACAATTGTGTTACACAACAGGTCAAACTTTTAGCTCAAGTGAAATAATAAACAAAGAGTTTTTTTATAACAAAGATCAAAATAATTTTATAAAAAGATTGAAGAAAAAATATCATATAAAATCAATTCTTAGTTATTTAGAAAAGCTTAAAAATAATACACCTTTAGTTTTGGGTGAAACTATTATTGATGAGTATGTTTTTTGTAGAGCAATGGGAAAATCTGGTAAAGAGTCATATATGGTGATGCATGAAAAAAAAAGAGAACATTATCTAGGTGGTGTTTTATCAATCGCACAAAATCTCGCTGCAATATCAAAAAAAGTAAACTTATTAACTTCTTTAGGGTCTAAAGATAGTTTTAAAACAAAAATAAAAAAAGAATTGAAAAAAAATGTAAATTTTAAGTTTATATCGAAAAAAAATTCTCCAACTATATTGAAAAAAAGATTTATTGAGGAAGTAGATAATACCAAACTTTTGGGAATTTATTCTATTGACGATAAAAACAGTTCAAATTTAGAGGAAAAAATTTTTATAGAAAATTTTAAAAATTTTTTAAAGAATACTGATTTGATTATAATTTCTGATTATGGTCATGGATTTTTTAATCAAAGGATAAGGAAAGAAATCTTTTCAAAGAAAAAATTTACAGCAGTTAACGCTCAAGTAAATTCATTCAGTATTGGTTATCATACAATAACAAATTATAAAAAAGCTGATTTATTACTAATGAATGAAACAGAACTTCGACATGAGTTGAAAGATAGAGATAAAGAATTAAGTAATTTGGATTTAATCAAAAAAATACAAAAAAGAATAAGATGTGAATATATAGCTATTACACATGGTAAAAATGGTGCCTCAATTTATTCAACGAGATCAAAAGAATTGGTAAAAGTGCCAGCATTTGCAAGACAAGTTGTTGACAAAGTAGGTGCTGGAGATGCTCTGTTTCCAGTATTAGCTTCTTGTTTAAAGGCCAAAGTACCCATGGATATTTCATTATATATTGCTTCCATATCAGCAGCAATAAATTCAGAAAGTTATGCAAGCAAAAATATCCTGGATAAGGTTTACTTTAAAAAATTTTTAGAACATTCTTTAAAATAAAAATATGAACATAAAAAATTTACAACAAAAAGCAAAAAAATTACGACAGAAAACTTTGATCACCTTTATTAATAAAGGTGAGGCACATTTAGGTGGAAGTTTTTCTATGATTGAAATTTTACTTACTTTATATGAAATAATTTTGAAAAAATTTGATAAATTTATTTTAAGTAAATCTCACGCTTCATTTCCCCTATGTCTATTATTGCGGGAAAAGGGATATAAAACAAAAATTACAACTCATTTAGAAATAGACGAAAAGAATGGTATTTTTTGTACATCTGGTAGTCTTGGACATGGTCTGCCAATTGCAACCGGCATGGCGTTTGCTAGAAAGCAGTTAAAGAAAAAAGGAAAAATTTTTGTCATGATAAGTGATGGTGAGTGTCAAGAGGGTACAACGTGGGAGTCTTTTTTGATAGCATCGAAACACAAATTAGATAATTTAGTTGTGATAATTGATTATAATAAAATTCAAGCACTTACCACACTGAAAGACGGCTTACCTTTAGATAATCTCAACTCAAAACTAAAAGCTTTCAATTTTGATACAATCAATATTTCTAATGGTCATTCATTTAAATCATTAATTAATGGTTTTAAAAAAATAAAGATAAGAAAAAAACCTACTGCAATAATTATTAATACCATTAAAAGCAAAGGTGTAAAAGAATTTGAAAATGACCCTATTTGGCATGCAAGAAAAATCACAGGAAAAGAAATTGATATAGCAAAAAAAAGATTGGAAATTTTATGAGAAGAAGATTTGGAAAATTAATGAATAAACTTGCTTATAAAGATGATAAAATTGTATTGTTGGTAGGTGATATAGGATATGGAATATTTGATGACTTTAGAAAAAACCATAAAAAAAAGTTTTTTAATCTAGGGATTTGCGAACAAAGTATAATCGGCACTGCTTCAGGAATGGCATTGGAAGGTTTAAAACCTTGGGTTTATACAATTACACCGTTTTTAATTGAGAGACCATTTGAGCAAATTAAGCTTGATATCGATCAGCAAAAAGTAAATGTAAATTTAGTTGGTTTTTCAGATTATCCCACACTTGGGCCAACTCATTCACAACTTAATGATAAAAAATTGATGAAACTTTTTAAGAATATTAAGTCTTTTTATCCAAAAGACTCACAAGAGACTGAGAGAGCAGTGTATAATTCTTATAAAAACAATGGACCAAATTTTATTAGTCTTAAAAGTGACAAAAAAATTGGAAAGAATTGGTAAAATAGTTTAATGATATTAATTTTATGATAACAGAAATACAAGTTGCACAAAAATTAAGTTCAATTGGAGATATTTCTTCAAGAGAAAATATTGTTAATTCTGGTAGAGTCCAGGGTATAAACATATATAGAGAAAATCTTAATATTCTTATCGCTAAAAAAAGTGATGAAAGTGACGAAAAAATTTTGTTTGTTAAAAATAAAATTAAAGAATCCCTACCTACTATAAAAAATATAACCATTGATGTGAAAGAAGGTGAACTAAAAAAAAGTGATATTACTCATTTACTGAATATGTCAAAGATAGATAAAGATGATAAAAAAGTTAATGATAAATGGAATATGGATAGCCATAAATTATTTTGGCATTTAGATAGAGTTGAAGCTTGGCAAAAGGGAGAAAGAGTTGCTCCACTTCATATAGACATGGGAATTTCTAGTGGGTGTAATATGGCTTGTACATTTTGTTATGGGGTAATTCAAAATAGAGATGGTTTTGGAACTAATTCAAAAAAAATTTTTCATACCCCAACTGAAGCAGTAAAAAGAACTTTTAAAGATGCAAAAGAAATTGGAGTTAAATCGATAGCATTAATTGGAGAAGGTGAAAATACTTTGCATCCAGATTTTTATGAGATTATTAGCTATGGTAAAGAAATAGGTTTAGATCTAAGTTTAGCAACTAACGGAATACGTATAGATCATAAAAAATTAGATATTATATTAAACAGTCTAAAATGGATAAGATTTAATATAAGCGCAGGGACTAAGGAAACATTTCAGAAGATTCATAGAGTAAATCAAATGGACAGAGTTCTAACTAATGCACGTGCTCTTACAAAACTCAAAAAAGAAAAAAAATACGAATGTGTAATTGGTTTCCAAATGGTTGTTACTAAGGAAAATATGAATGATATAGTTCCTTTAGCAAAGCTGGGTCAAGAATGTGAGGTTGACTATTTTGTTGTTAAACCTTGTTCAGACACATTTGATAGTAGATTAGACTCCCCAAAAGGTGAGTACATCGAAGCTTTAGATATATTTAAAGAGGCAGAACAGTTTTCCAATAAAGATTATACAGTTAATGTTAAGTGGAAAAAAGTTCTTAATGGTGGATGGAAAGATTATGATTCTTGTCATGGTACGCAATTTATACTCGGCTTAAGCGGTAGAGGCGACCTATTCCCTTGTGGACATTGGTTCCAAGAGAGAAGGGATGAATTTTTAATGGGTAATATAATTGAAAATTCATTTAAGGAAATTTGGCAAAGTGATAGATATTGGGAAGTTCAAGAAAAAATTAGAAAAGAAGTGAATGTTAACAAACACTGCGAATCTAATTGTAGACAACATTACATCAACAGATTTTTATTTCATGAAGGAAAGACAAATATGGAAAAAATTAAGGAACAATACAAAAAACATATTTCAAAAAAACCAGATCATATAAATTTTATTTAAATGAAAATCACCAACTGTCAGATTTGTTCCAGTCAAAATTTGCTTAAACAAATAGATCTAAAAAGATTCCCTTTAACTGGGATATTCTATAAAAAAAAAAAGACGCTTAATTTTAAAAGTAATTATAATCAGTCTCTTAGAAACTGCAAAGATTGTGGTCATTTGCAACTTGAAAATTTTATAAATCCAAAAATTTTATACAACAATATGTATGCTAATAGAACTTCTCAGAATCACCTTTCAGACAATGCAATGAATTTTTTTTCAAAATATTTTAATAGAATTACAAAAAAAAAACTCGATAGTATTCTTGAAATAGGTTCAAATGATCTAAAGTTTGCTTATCATTTAACCCCGAAATGTCAGACTTATTATGCTGTAGATCCTATTTGGATTGGAAAAAAAAAAAAGATAGGAAAAAAAATTAGGGTTTTTGGAAATTACATTGAGGATTTTTCATTTAAAAAGAATATTAAGAAACCTTTAGACGCAGTTATATCAACACATAATTTAGAGCACATTGGTAATCCGATCAAAGTTTTAAAAGAAGCAGCCAAATATTTAAAGCAAGATGGACATATATTTATAGAAGTGCCTGATGCTGATCTGATGATAAAAAATTTACGATTTGACCAGGTATTTCATCAACATTATCATTATTTTAATGTCAATTCACTTTCAAATATTGCGGAAAAAATTAATTGTAAAATAATTGCAAAAACTATCAATTATAAATATTGGGGTGGCTCATTATTGGTTGTAATGCAGAAAAAAAAATCCTCTTTGAGAAAACCAATTAAAAGTAATTTTTTGTCTATTGATAAAAAAATTAAAAAAAATTACTTAAGATTTAAAAATAAATACAAAAGACTTCATACTAAATTAAAAAGAGTTAAAGATAGGTTATATGGTTATGGGGCAGGACAAATGACTCCGTCATTTGCCTATCATTTAAAAAGCAATTTATCATTCCTTGATTTTATTTTAGATGATAATCCTCAAAGAAATAACTACAAATATTTTAATTTATCACCAAAAATCTTTTTCAAAGATAATAAAAAAATAAAAGAAAATTTTACAGCTTTAATCACAGCCCTGGATGGAACAGACCCTATATCAAAAAAATTAAGGAAAAACGATCTTAAATATATAAATCCATTAAAATAATTATTGATGAGATTATTTAAAATATTTTTAAAGATAATTTTTTTAATAAAAAATTTGTCTATGCTTTTCCTAAAAATTTTTTTGGAGAGAAAAAAAAATATTTTTTTTATTGAAGGTGGATTTGGAGTTATTAGCACACACTGTCATTTGATCTCACATTTAAATAAAAGGGATAATTTATTAGTTTGGGTTGTAAAAGAAGAATTTAATCCTATTGAAATGATTATCTTTTGGAGACAAAAACTCGATGTAGCAACTCTCGAACTTCCAATAAGTAAAAAAAAATTTATTTTAAGATTTATACAAAAAATATTATCATTTTTTAAAAAAAATTATTTTGATCTTTTTAGTATGGAAAAAAAGTTTATTTTGAACAAAAAAATTGATTATGAGGAACTTGAAATTAAGAATAAAAATTTGGTAGGAAAAAATTACGATTTTTACAATCCTGAAAATTTAAAAAAGAATATAATTTTTAGAACCCCTTTTTTACTTTTGATTAAGGAGATTGAAAATTCTAATGTGCCAAGTTTTGATAAAGATAAAATTAAAATTAAAAGTGATTTATTTAATTTAAAAAAAGAAAAACTTGTGCTCATTTACATTAGATACAGAGCGCATAATTCAACCACCATGGAAGGAATTAGCAGAAATGGGTCAAATTTAAGAGATTATGAGAAATCTATAAAATATTTAAACAATCTTGGCTATACTTTTCTCCTTAACGGAGATTATGATAGTTCTCATCTTGAGTATTTAAAAAGCAAGGATTGCAGAATTTACTCATACAAAGATTTTAATTTAAATTTAACAGAATTTTACATTTTCAGTGCATTAAATTGCTCATTTGGAATTTGTGAATATGGTGGTGGGATACCACTATTATTAATACTAAAAAAGAAACTTTTATTAATAAATTTTTTTCCCATTTCACATGGTTACCCAAATTCACTAATTCATCCAAAAATTTGTACTAAAAAAAATTATAAAGATATTGATGAATTATTTTTAAAAAATGCTTTTATAGAAAGCGATCCAAATGGTGATTTCAGAGTTTTGAATCAAAATGAGATTTATGAGGCTGTATCTGAGTTTTATAATAATTTTTTATTTGAGACAGACATTAAAAAACATAGGCTTTCAAATTTAAAGTCAAGTTTTTCTTATTATTTTAAAAATTCAACTTATGCTGGATCGTATATTAAAAACCAAGAGAAATATTTTGAAAAATAAAAATTTTAGAAAAAAAATAAATAAAAATTTTGTAGTTTTGATACCAGCCAGAAAAGGTTCAAAAAGAATTAATAACAAAAATTTTATTTCTATAAACAAGAAACCATTAATTTATTATACATACAAAGAAACTATAAAAATTTTCGATAAAAAAAATATTTTTATAAGTTCCAATGATGAAAAAGCAAAAAAATTTTCAATTAAGTATGGCTTAAGATTTATTGAAAGACCTCAACATTTGTGTAAAGACAATTCTAGCACAGAAGAAGCAATACGTCATTTTATTAAGAAAATGTCATTAGAAAAATCGTTTCTTAAAAAAAATATTATTTTACTTCAAATTACTTCACCTTTGAGAACATCGAAGGATATTGCTGGTTCAATAAGAAAATTTAATGCTTTAAACCTAGATAGTATTTTCTCTGGCTTTAAAGAAAAAGGATTTGCTTGGATTTCAAATGGTAGAAAACTAAAATCTATCAGTTTTGATTTTAAAAAAAGAAAGAGATCTCAAGAACTTGCAGATATTGTTTATGAAAATGGATCAATATTTATTTTTAATATTAAAAAATTTTTACAATATCAGAATAGAATATGTGGAAAATTTGATTACTACGAAATGACTAAAAAGGTATCTATTGATATAGATGAAAAAAAAGATTTAAGAATTTTAAAAAGATTGATTTAAAATGAAAAAAAAATTTAAATTAGGTTTTATGCAAGGAAGACTTTCCCCAATTGTAAGAGGTAGAATTCAAGCTTTCCCCTTTGGTGATTGGAAAAAAGAATTTTTACTAGCAAAAAAAAATAAATCTTAAGATTATGGAATGGACAATCGATATGTACAATTATCAAAAAAATCCAATTTTGACTACTCGTGGAATACAAGAAATAACAAGATTAAAAAGAAAATATAAAATTGAGATAAATTCAATTACTTGCGATTTTTTGATGGAACATCCATTCTATAAAAAAAAAATTAACACTAGTTATAAAAATAAATTTAAATTTTTTCTTAAAAAATGTAGTGATTTAAAAATTAAAACAATAGTTGTTCCACTTGTAGATAAAGGCGCAGTTAAGAATAAAAAAGAAGAAAAAAATGTAATAAACTTTTTTACAGGAATTAAGAATTTTTTAAGGAAAAAAAATTTAACAGTAGCATTTGAATCAGATTATGGACCTAAAAAACTTTTACAATTTATAAAAAAATTTGATAAAAAAATTTTTGGAATAAATTATGATATGGGAAATAGTTCAGGACTAAATCATGATTATAAAAAAGAAATTGAAATGTATTTTAATAGGATCTTAAATGTCCATATTAAAGACAAAGACCGATCTAATAAAACAGTTCCACTTTTTACAGGAAAAACAGAAATTCTTAAAATACTAAAATTATTGTTTAAAAAAGGCTATAAAGGCAATTATATTTTGCAGCCAGCAAGGTCACACAATGAACATTTTAATATGATGAAAAATTACTCAACAATTTTAAATAATTATGTCAAAAATATCTGAAAAGAAAGTCGCACTTGTTACAGGGTCTTCAAGAGGAATTGGCCTGTCTATTGCAAAAGAATTAGATAAGTCTGGTATTAAAGTTTTAATTAACTCTCGAAAAAAAATAAAGAAAAATATTTTTAGGAATTTTATAAACAAACCAGATCATTACATGTTTGATGTAACTTCTTTAAAACAAACAGAAAAATGTTTCAAAAAAATAAAAAAGAAATATAAAAAACTGGATTATTTAATATGTAACGCTGGCTATAGTTCAAGTCCTAAAAAAAAAGAATTTGATATAATTGAATGGAAAAACATTTTTGAAAGAAATTTTTTTTCAACTTTAAATTCAGTTTTCGTATACAGAAAATTATTTAAAAATAATAATAAAAAAAAAATAATTTGTATTTCATCTGTTTCTGGCTCATATGTGTCTGCAGCTCCTTCAACTTATGCTATAGCAAAATCTGCTTTGAATAACTTTGTGAAACATGTAAGTAAATCTTTAACAAAAGAAAATATTATTTTAAATTGTGTATCACCCGGCAATATTTTTTTTAAAGGTGGGATATGGGATAAAAACTTTACAAAAAATAAGAAACATTATCTAAAATATATAAAAAAAGAGGTTCCTGAAAATAGGCTAGGCAAACCACATGAAATAGCAAATTTAGTTTCATATCTTTGCTCGGAGAAGTCTACTTTTATAAATGGATCGGTTATCAAAATTGACGGTGGTCAGGATAAAAGTTTATGAAAAATATTTGTTTAATAACTGGTGCAGCAGGTCTCTTAGGAAAAATGCATGCAGAGGCTATTTTAGAAATGGGAAAAGATTTATGCATTACAGATGTTAATTTAAAAAAATTAAAAGGATTATATTCAAATTTAAAAAAGAGATATCCAAAAAAAGAAATTTTATATAAAAAACTAGATGTGACAAACGAAAAACAAATTAAAAAAATTTATACAACATTAAATAGAAGATATTTTGTCTCAATTTTGATCAACAATGCTGCAATAGATTTTAAGATTAAAAAAAAACAAAAACCAAGTGTTACAAATAATTTTTACGAATTTAATTTAAAAAGATGGAATGATGAAATTAATGTTGGTTTAACAGGATATTTTTTAATGATTAAGATTTTTGGAAAAAAAATGGTTTTGAACAAGTATGGACGAATAATAAATGTTGCCTCAGATTTATCAGTAATAGCTCCTGACCATAGAATTTACAATAATCAAAATCTGAAATTTTTTAAGCCTATTACTTACTCTGTCATTAAACATGCAATATTAGGCTTAACTAAATATTACAGTTCATTAGAAGCTGATAAAAATGTACTTTGTAATAGCGTATCTTTCGGTGGAGTTAAAAACAATCAACCTAAAGATTTTACAAAAAAAATAAACAAAATCATTCCGATGAAAAGAATGGCAAACATTAATGAATATAAGGGAATTATTAAATTTTTAGCTGGAGATGACTCTACTTATCTTACAGGTCAAAACATTGTGATAGATGGGGGAAGGTCAATAATTTAACGATTATGAGTATTTATTTTATTGCAGAAATCGGAATTAATCATAATGGCGATATCAGTATCGCAAAAAAATTAATTGATAAAGCAAAAGAGGCTGGTTTTAATGCAGTCAAATTTCAAAAAAGAACAATTGATATTGTTTACTCAAAGGAAATGCTTGACAGTCCAAGAGAAAGCCCATGGGGATCAACACAACGTGATCAAAAAAAAGGATTAGAATTTGACCAAAAAGAATTTGATGAAATAGATAGCTATTGTCGAAAATTAAAAATAGATTGGTTTGCATCAGCGTGGGATATAAAAAGTTTAGAATTTTTAGACAGATATAATTTATCTTATCAAAAAGTAGCTTCTGCAATGATAATTGATAAAGAATTTCTTGAAGAAGTTGCGAAAAGAAAAGTTTACACATTTATATCAACAGGAATGTCAACAATTTCTGATATTGAATCCGCAGTTAAAATTTTTAAAAAAAATAATTGTGAGTTTGAATTAATGCACTGTGTTTCAGATTATCCTTTAAGTCATTATGATGCTAATTTAGTTACAATTAATGCATTGAAAAAAAAATTTAATTGCAGAGTTGGTTATAGTGGACATGAGCCTGGCCTTGCTGTTTCTTTTGCAGCAGCTACATTAGGAATAAGTTCATTAGAAAGACATATTACTTTAGACAGGTCAATGTATGGAAGTGATCAATCATCTTCTTTAGAGCCTAGAGGAATGATGGAGCTTATATCATCAATTAAGAAAATTTTAGAGTCTTTTGGTGAGGAAAAACTAGGAAATATAACAGACACAGAAAAAAAAATGGCAAGCAAATTAAGAGGACATATTAAAATAAAAAAATCATGAATGAAAAACTTGATAAATATTTAAACGAGTCGATTAAAGTTAAAAAAACTTTAAATAATAATTATAAAAAAATTAGTAATTCAATTAATCGTATTTCAAAATCCTTAAAAGCAGGTGGCAAAATATTGATAGCAGGGAATGGCGGATCCGCAGCAGACGCCCAACATTTGGCAGCAGAATTTTTGGTAAGATTACAAAGAAAAATAAACCGAAAAGGAATTGCAGCTCTAGCATTAGCACAAGATACTTCAACTATAACAGCATGCTCAAATGACTATGATTTTAATTTCTTATTTGCGAGAAACCTTGAGTCATTAGGAAAAAAAGAAGATGTTTTGTTAGCAATAAGTACTTCAGGAAACTCTCAAAATATATATGAGGCTTTAAAAGTAGCAAAAAAGATGAAAATTTTTTCTATTGGTTTTTTTGGTAACAAAGGTGGAAAATGCAAAAAAATAACAAACATCCCTATAGTTGTAGACTCAAAAATTACTTCTCACATACAAGAAGCACATATTACACTTGGACATTTTATTTTTATGAACGTTGAGGAAAAAATAATTAAAAAATGAAAAATATTAATTTTTTAAAAAAGAACTTAATAAAATATAAAAGTCTTTTAGAAAAAATAGACTTAAAACTCATAAGAACATTTTCACAAGAATTAAAAAAAATTAAAAAGGATAAAAAAAAACTATTAGTTTTTGGGAATGGAGCTGGCGCAGCTATTGCGAGTCATTTTTGCTCTGATCTTGCTAAAACGCTTCAGATCAAGGCTTTATCATTCGATAATTCTGCTCAAATCACCTGCTTTTCTAATGACTATAAATTTGAAAATTGGATTGTCGAAACAATAAAAGTATATTCTAACTCTGGCGACTTGATAATACTTCTCAGCGCATCAGGTAGATCTTTAAATATGATTAAAGCTGCAAGATACTGCAAAAAAAATAATATAAATTTTTATACATTAACAGGATTTAATCAAAAAAACCCATTAAATAATTTAAGTAGAAAAAAATTTCACATTAAGTCTAATAATTTCAATCAAGTAGAGGTTATTCAGAATCTTATCTTATTAATGACTATAGATTTTCTAAACAAAAAAATAAAATAATTAATTAGAGTTTATGTTTTATACGTTAAAAAAAATTTTTTATTTGATTAAGATTTCTAATTTAAAAAAAAGCTATTATTTTATCTTTTTTTTAACATCGGTTAATTTTTTTTTAGAATTATTGAGTCTTGGAAGTATAATACCACTTATTGCATATATTGTTGACCCTCAACTGATTATTGATATTTTGAAGCAGAATAATTATGACTTCGTTATAGTAGAAAAAATATCTACTTTAAAAAAAGGTGATCTTACAAAAATTTTATTTTTGTCTCTTTTAATCATTTTTACAATTAAAACTTTTTATGGATTATTTTATAGTTGGTACTTGAACAATTTTGCTGTGCTTTTTGAGAGGAATTTAACAAAAAAATGTCTTAACAAGTACTATGATAATTTTGACTTGTATTTTTCAAAAAAAAAAGAAGATTTGTTTACAAGCATAACTTTTAGAACAACACGCGCTGGAGTTTCTTCAATATTTTTATCTCATTTAATTGTTGAATCGATGCTTGCAGTCTTTATTCTTAGTTTTTTGATATATAATTCATCTTCTTTATCTTTAAGTATTATTTTCTCCATAGTTTTTATATTTTGTATATTTGTATTTTTTTTGAATAAAAAAGTAAAACAATACAGTTTAATTAGAAGTATAAATCTTCAAAAAAAAAATAATCTTATCAAAGATTTTTTAGATGGTATTAGAGAAATAATAATTTTTAATTCTGGTAAAATTTTTATGGACAGATATGATATGATGAATTTAAGACAATTAAAACCACAACGAAATATTGGAATTCTAAATACAGTCCCAAAAATTATATTTGAGGGATTTGTTTTCTTAATAATTTTACTTATTATATATTTAAGTTTTCAAAATAATGAAGACACAAATGAGATTTTTATTAAACTAGGAATTCTTGTTACATTACTAGTAAGACTCTTACCAAGTATAAATAGAATATTACTAAATTTTAATAGCTTAAGATATTGCAACGAACCTTTAGAGAAAATTTATTCGGATTTGAATTTTAGAACAAACCCAACTAACAAAGAGTATAAATTTGATAGGGAACTTGAACTAAAAAATATAGATTTTAGTTATGGTGATGTTAAAATTTTTGATAATCTGAATTTGAGTATTAAGAAGGGAGAAAAAATTTTAATATTAGGTGATTCAGGATCTGGTAAATCTACTTTAATAGATATTATAATAGGACTACTTCATCCATCTAAAGGACAAGTGGTTGTAGACAATAAAGTTTTAAAAAAACCAAATGACTGGACCCAGCAAATTAGTTACGTACCACAAAAAACTTTCTTATATAACGACACGGTAAAATTTAATATTACATTTGAGGATGATGAAAAAATGATAAATAAAAAATTTTATGAAAAAAGCCTCAAAATTAGCGGTTTAGACAATGTTTTGAAAAATAATTTATACACTGACAATACCATTGTTGATTTACATAACCCAAATTTTTCTGGTGGACAAAAACAGCGAATATCTATTGCAAGGTCAATTTATAAAGAGGCTCAGTTAATAGTTTTGGATGAAGCGACAAATTCTTTAGATGATGTTAGTGAATTAATGATTATAAGTGAGCTACTCGCTTTAAAGAACATAACTTTAATTGTTGTTTCACATAATAAAAAATTATCGGAAAAATTTGAAACGGTTTATAATCTTAAAAATTTAAATATAGAAAAATGCTAACTATACTAAAAAAAATTAAAAAAAGTTACATTTACAGTCTTTTTTTAAAGATATTTTTTATCAATATATACTCCTTTTTTTGGCATTATATATTGAATATAAAAACAAAAATAATATCAGCAGTATTCCTTTTTAAAAAAAGAAAAATCAGTTTTATTGATTTAGAAAATAATTCAAAAAAACTTGTTCAACATAATCAAACCTTTGAAAATATTGCAAAAAAAATTTTAAATGAAATCTCTGATGAAAAAATAGCTTCATTAAGGCTAAAAATTTCTTCAGATGAATATAAAAAAGAAATTTATAATCAAACCAAAAATGAAGCAATTTTAAAAAATGTTTTTTCAATTAATATTTTTAATGATTTAAGTGAAACTTTAAAAAAAGAAATTATTCAATTTACTGCTTCTGATTTGATGATTAAAACAGCTACAAAGTATCTTGGTGTATATCCCATTTTACGAGGAATATATTTGAATATAAACTATCCTGTAAGCAGTGAACAAAGTTCATCACAACTTTGGCATAGAGATGATTTTGGCTACAAAAATCTAGATTTTTTTCTAGCTGTAACCGATATAGATGAAGATAATGGTCCCTTAATTACTCTAAAAAAAAATGACCCATTTAAAATTTTTTATAGAGTGGATAAACAACTTGATACCAATATTAGAGGTGAAAGAGGAAAGATCAACGATAGTGATTTTAACTATTTATTTGAGAATGAAAAAGATTCAACAATTCAACTAAAAGGCAAATCAGGCACAGCTTTATTTATAGATAGTATTAGAAATTATCACAAAGGCGGTTTCTGTAAAAAAAAACATAGAATTGTTTTAAGAATAAATTTTATGACATATGATAGTGTTTTTAATTTGGAGTCTAATATTTCTGAAAAAAATCAATGGTTTGAACTATTAGAGGAAAAAAAACGTAAATCTTATTTTATAAAAAAATTAATTAGCAAAAGAAGCATTCTATTTAGATATTTTAAGATTCCACAGTTTTTATTTAAGTTTTATCACGTGATGAGCATTAAAAAATAATGTCAGGTACCGCAGTTTATATTGGTGGTGGTTTTAGGCAACATCAACTTCTTTATATGTTACCGATAGTTGCAAATTTTTGTAAAAAAAAAAAAGATAAATAAAATTATTATTGAGCAAAAAGTATCAAATAAAACTTTAAATCATAAAGTCATTTTAAATCTTAAAAATAACATTGATTTAATATTTTTACCAAACTTAATAAAAAAACAGAATTTTTTTTATAAGATTTTGTTTTTGAAAAATATACTAAATTTTCTATTTAAATATCTTTTTATAAAAAAAGAAGATCTTTTAAAAAATGATAGTTGGTTAGAGAAACAAATAAAGCATTCGATTTGGGATTATGGTATAAAAATAAATAAATATGATTTTGAAAATTTGGAATTTATACCAAAATTAAAGTCTATATTTTTCTCCGCTAGATTTTTAAGTTATTCTGAAATACTATTAAAATATTCAAATCTTAAATATGCTTTTTTTCAACATTTTGTTTATTTTGAAAGGACTTTATTTGCCAACTTAAGGCACAATAATGTAAGGTTGATACAAAAAACTCGACATGTTTTACGTGTCCAAAAAAAATATTCGGACCAAGTTGCAAATTCTTTAGACAAAAAAATTTTTGTTAAGTCTCTCAAATTTTTGAATAAAAAAAAAATAAACACTTACTGGAGAAATTTTTTATCTGGAAAATCAAAAAACTTAGAAAGTAAAAATGCGAGTAAATTGGGTGAAAAATCAAAGGTCTCAAAGAATGTTATATTTTTGCACGTTTTCCGTGACTCACCTTTCGTTTGTATTGACAAAAAAAGAATTTTTGCAGATTATTTTGACTGGTTTTTCTCGACACTTAAAATAATTAGTAACTCTAATGAGTTTTGGCAAATTAGGACACACCCGTCCTCATTAAAATGGGGCGAAGATCCAAAAAAAATTATTAAGTTTATTAAAAGAAAATATTTTTCAGGAAAGTTTCCAAAAAATGTTGAATTTTTAAATAATAGTTTGTCAAATTTAAAAAGTTTAAAATTTGCCAAAAGAGTTGTTACATTTTCAGGCAATGTTCATGTAGAAGCAGCTTGTCATGGAATAAAACCAATTATTATCTCAAATTCAACTCTTGTAGACTACGGAAAAGAGCTCTTTATTAAGCCAAAAAATCTTGAAGAGTATAAAAAAATTTTACTAAAAGATTCATCAGATGAGGTTTTTAAATTGAATAAGAAACAAATTAATACCTCTAAAAGAATAATTTACCTTTTGCATAATTCATGCAATTTTATGAAGGAACTTAAGTCAGGGGAAATTTTTTTTAATTTATTAAAAAAGAACCACCTTATAAAAATTTATAATGATATTTATTTTCAATTGTTTAAAAATAGACAATACTTAGAACAATTAAGTAGTATAATAACTACAAAGGTGAATCAAAGTTTAAATTCTCAATTTATTAAATACTTTCTGAGAAATTAGATTGTTGCTTCTGCAATTAAAGTGTCAGTTTTTTTTAATTCTATAAGATTTTTTTTATAATTTTCGTTAGAATATTTTGACGAATATTTTTTAAAAAAGTTGTGGCCACCAGGTTTTTTTTTAACAAACCATCCTAAATGATTATCAAATCCATAACGTTGATAATATCTTATTTTAATATTTTTAAATCCTGCTCTTTTAAGTATTAAATGAAGAGATTTGTATGTATGTAGAATTAAATGTTCGCTCCAGAAAGTAAAATGTTTGAATTCAATCAAGTCATCGAAATTCAATAGAAAATCATCAGCATGAGGAACTTCAATTATAATCTTTCCTTTTTTTTTTAGATAGTTTCTAAGATTTTTTAATGTGTTTATTTGATAAGGCATATGCTCTAAAACATGAAATAGTGTTATTATATCAAATTTTTTATTAAGATCTTTTAAATTATTGTGTAACGTTATTTTTTTTCTTTTTCTTCTTATGTAATCTAAACAATTTTCCCTTAAATCAATACCCGTCAATGATTTTGTCTTTTTTAAATTTAGTAAAAAAATTCCCCATCCACATCCAAAATCTAAAACATCTTTCTCATAACAATAATTGTTGAATTGGTTTATACGTCTAAAATCATCATCCAGTTGTTTGAGATTTACCTTAATATTTGAGTTATATTTTTTATTTGGAAAATATTTTTGAAGAAAAATAATTTTGCTAACTTTATCTTGAAATACGGCAACCTTTTTATCTCTTGTTTTATTTGAAATTTTGATTAAATTTTTATTTTTAAGCAATTTTAACAATTTTAATTCTTGATAAATTGGATTGGTAATTTTCATATTTTTTTAATATTTTTCATCCAATGTATATCAAATTGAAAATCATCTTTATTTTCAATATTCTTATTATCTAGTTCATTTGGAATATTTATTTCATTTTTGTTTTCCCCTAAATAAAAATTCTTATTTAAAAATGTTATTTCTAATAAAGGTGGTATCTGTATACCACGAACTTTTATAGGCTTCTCTGCATTATTAATATGAATATGGCAAATATTAAATATCTTCAAAATCTTATCAAAACATGAAAAATAATTATCATATACTATCTTATTATTAATTTTACTTAAGTTGTGAAACTCTATGATTAAAACCTTAAATTTTTTAAACGTTTCTAGTGGAGTATCAATTATTAGATTATATTCTCCTCCCTCAATATCAATTTGACCGATTAATGAATTATCATTTTGAGTATTTTGATTTATCCAGTCCTCAAATCTTATTGTGTCTTTATCATTAACAATACCAATATTTTTTTTCAAAAAATCGTAATTTTCTATTTTTTCTGGTATATCTTCTATAGTTCCATCAGCTCCAAATGAAATGATTTTATATTTAAGTAAATCCTTTTCAAATTTAATATTATTTCCAATTCCTGCAGAGTAACAAAACTTAATCTGTTTTAAAATATTTGGAACTAAATACCCACCATCATTTTTCGAGCCAACTCTTATTAAATCTATATTTTTTGGTATCTTTATTTCAAAAAATTTTAAAAACGTTTTTATTTGGTTTAAAGACGTTAAAAGATATATATTTATATTAAATTTTAATAAAATTTCTCTTATTAGTTTTTTTAATTTTTTAATCATTTAAGAATTTTATAGGGTTTTTCAAAATAGAATTTAAAAATATAATCATGACCATTAAAAAGTTTTGTTTATTGTGTAAACGTATTTTTGTCTCTTCAATCAAGTGTTCAATGAAACTTTTTCTTGATGAAAAACCTCCGCTAGCAACATTTCCAATTTTAATTTTTTTTTCTGTATATCCTCCAAAACATCTTGCTTTATACAATCTAAAGTAGAGGTCATAGTCTGCAGATATCCTAAATTTCGTATTATAATTACCTATTTTCTTATAAATTTTTCTTTTTAGAAAAAAACCTGTGGTATGTGAAGTAGCAAAATCAAAATTGTACAATATTCTATTAAAATTAAAACCGTGCTTTACTATTTTTGCTTTAGTATAATTTCTAACTACAGTTCCAAACATAAAATCATAATTAAATTTATTGAATAAGAAAACAATTTTTTTCAAAGAATTTTTATAGAAAAAATCCCCAGAGTTACAAAATACTATTATTTCTCCTGAGGCATGCTTCAGACCTTTATTCATTGCATCATAGATGCCTTTATCGTTTTGAGAAATCAATTTATCAATCTTGTTTTTATATTTCAAAATTTTTTTTAAAGTATTATCTGTTGATTTACCTTCTACAATTATATATTCAAAATCTCCTCTTTTTTGTGACAACACGGAATTAATAGTTTTTTGAATATTTTTTTCATCGTTTTTAACAACAGTGATAACTGATAAACTTATTTTTTTCATATTTTAAACATTTATTAATAACACATAAATATAAATTAATTCTTTAAAAAAACGAAATAAGCATTTAATAAATAATAGTAATGTATAAATTTTTTAAAATCTCATTTATTAATTTAATTATCTTCTCTTTTTTAGTAGTAGTGGCTGAAATTTTTTTTGGCTACTGGTTCGACGAATATAATTTTGGACCTGAAATGAGAGGTAAAAGAATGCAAAAAGTTTTGTTTAAGGATGGGGAAGAAAATATTTATTTCTATAAAGATTTTTACGGTTTCAGAACAGAAATTGATGATATCGATCAAAATTATGATGCATCAAAAATAAAGATTATTTTTACAGGAGGAAGCACATCAGAAGAAATGTTTTTAAATTATGAGGACACAATTGTAGGTAATTTGAATAAGAACTTTCAAAATGATGGTTTGAGTTATAAGATTTACAATGCAGCTGTCTCTGGTAAATCTTCAATAGGACATGTTAACGAATTTCATAAATGGTTTGATAAAATACCAAAATTTAAACCAGTAATAATAATTTATTACTTAGGTCTTAATGATAGAGAAATAATTGATAAAAAAAGATGGCATGATTATCATGAAGAATTGAGTTTATTTGATAATATTATTTTTAATATTTCACAAAAAAGTATTGTTTGGGAAAAATTGGCATATATTAAAAATAAATATTTTTTCGTTCAAAAATTAACTAATGAATATTTTACAAAAGATAAAAATATATTAGATAAAATCGCAAAAAATGAATTTATTTCATATGATGAGGCAAAAAAAATTTATAAAGATTTAAAAGAGGATGAAAAAGAAATTTTAAGTAATTATAGTGAAAATCTGGAAAAAATTAAAAATAACCTTGAAATGAGACAGATCACACCAATATTTGTGACACAAATCACAAATGATGTAAATGGGGATAGAATTTTATTTTTTCTAAATGAAGAACTTAAAAAATTTTGTGATAGAAACAGCTATTTTATAATTAAATTAGATGAAAAAATAGACAAACCACTTAAAGATTCTTTTATTGATTTAGCACATACGAACAAAACTGGATCAAAACAAATTTCTAAAATAATTTATCCATTAATAAAAGAATTTTTAGTGAAAGAATTAAATTGAAAAAATTAATGAAAAAAAAATTTTGTTTTGATCTTGACGGAGTAATTTGCACAACTTTAAAGAATAATTATAAAAATTCCAAACCTAAAAAAAATGTAATAAATACCATTAATAAACTCTATGATAAAGCTCACATTATTATTTTTACTTCACGATATATGGGTAGATCAAACGAAAACGTTAGCCTTGCAAAAAAAAAAGGTTACAAATTAACTCTCAATCAATTAAGAAAGTGGGGACTTAAATTTCACAAATTAAAATTTGGCAAGCCTTCTTATGATATAATTGTTGATGACAAAAGTTTTAATTATAAAAAAAATTGGATTGATAAATTTAAGAAAAAATTTATTTAGTAATATTTGATTTTAAGCATATTGATTTTATGAAAAAAAAAAAAATTCTTATCTCAATTTTAATATCAAATTTTAATAAAGAAAATTTTTTAAAGAATTGCTTAAAAAGTGTCACCAAGCAAAAATATGATAATTTTGAAGTAATCTTATTTGATGATGATTCTACTGATAACTCTTTAAAGATAATAAAAAAATTTAAAAATATTAAATTAATAAGAAATAATGCTCAAAAAAAAATTTCTTCACCACTTAGTCAAATGAGATCATTGATTAATTGTTATAAAGTTAGCAAGGGTAAAATTATCTGTTTTTGTGACTCTGATGATCAATTTGATAAAAAAAAATTAGAGATTATTGACTCTTTTTTTTTTAAAAACCCAAAAAAAAATTTTGTCATTAATAAAGTTGAGGACAACGGTGTTCTTAAACTTGGAAGAACTAATTTTTCAAATAGTAAGTGGCCATCAATTTTTCCAACAAGCTGCATTTCTGTTAAAAGGGATTTTTTCAAAGAATTTTTAAAATACGCTCTTATTGATAAACTTCCGAATTTGGAAATAGATGCAAGAATGATAATTTTTTCTTGTTTTTTTTATAATAATTTTGACGTTATAGATAATAAATTAACTAGATACACACTTGATAAAAAGGGTATTTCATCAAAATACAAATTTTTGTCATCAAAATGGTGGTTAAAGCGAAGAGAAGCATATGTTTATTTGCAATTTATTTTAAAAAAGAGAAAAAAAATATTTAAGAAGAGTTTTGACTATTATATTACTCTTTTATTATCAAAGATAATATTTTTGATACAAAGCTAATTTAAACAGACAATATTTAAAGATGAAGTTAAAGATCGGTATAACTGGCGGTAATGGGAGTTTAGGAAAAGTTTTAATTTCATCGTATAATAAAGTTAAATTTTTCAAGTTTAAATCTGATATAAGAAACAAACAAAAGATATTTGAGTGGGTAAAAAAAAATAACTTCAATGCAATAATACACCTTGCGGCAGTTGTACCAATTAAAACAGTCAATAAAGATAGAAAAAAAGCATATAATGTAAATTTTATAGGCACTAAAAATATTGTTGATGTTGTCGCCAAATCTGAGGTAGGTTGGTTTTTTTTCTCATCAACATCACATGTTTATAGCTCGTCAAAAAAAAAAATTTCTGAAAGTTTTAAAAAAAAACCAATATCATTTTATGGTAAAACTAAACTTTTAGCAGAAAATTATATTATAAAGAAACTTCATAAATCGAAAAAAAATTATTGCATTGGAAGAATATTCAGCACATCAAACATTAATCAAAAAAAAAATTATTTAGTGCCAGATTTAATTCAAAAAATTAGGAAAGAAAAAAAAATTATTGTCTTGAAAAATCTAAACCACTATAGAGATTTTATTTCTATGAAGGAAATATCTGAAATTATTATGAAATTATATAAAATCAATTTTAATGGTATCATAAATATTGGAAGGGGGAGAGGAATATTGCTTAAAGATATAGCATTATTATTATGTAAAAAATTTAAAAAAAAATGTAAGTTTGTTGATAACAAAAAAATTACATATTTAATTGCAAATAATAAAAAACTAAGAAAGTATACCAAGATTAAAACTACAACTAGTTTAGAAAAATTAATATTTTAATTGTGCATTTTATTTATTATTATTTTATTTCATTATCAATCTTAGGATATGGTATTTTTTTTAATAATTTTTTGAATATCAATTCAAAAAACTTAGGCATAATTGGTTTTATTGGAATTTTTTTATTATTATTATTTTCATATGTAAGCACTTTTTTTATTGCACACGATTATCATTTAAACTTAACAATCTTTTTAATAGGTTTTTTGTTATTTCTTTATTTTTTAGTAAAAAATTCCTTTAATAAAAAAGATTTAACTATTTTTTTCTTAGTTTTTTTATTTATCTTTATCTTCATATTAAATGGAAAGAATCACGATGATTTTCCTTATTATCATTTTCCATACACTTATTTGCTAACACAGGATAGTCATCCATTTGGACTTGGCCAAATTAATAATGGTTTTAGAAACCCGTCGTCAATATTTTTTTTTAATTCATTATTTTATTTGCCAAAAATTGACATTTACTTGCTTCACATTGGAGCTGTTTTTTTTTTAGGATTTACAAATTTATTTTTTTTAAAAAATATTTTTAATCATAAAAGTTTTAGAAAAGAAAAGTTTTATAATTTAATAAATCTTTTCTTTTTAGTATATATAAATGTTTTTTTTTATCGTTTAGCAGAATACGGTACTGATAGATTAGGATCAATATTAGTTATACTAGCTTTTATAATTATTCTAAGATTAACAAATCAAAGTTTAAGAAATTCATTTAATGAAAGAAATGAGTTAACAAAATTTTTATTTATTATAGGAGTTATTGCAATTTCAATGAAACCCTTTTACCTAATCTATATTTCTTTAATATTTTTTTTCATATATTACAAACATTTAAATTTAAATCTTTTTGAGTTTTTTAATTCAAGATTAGCATTACTGATTGTAATTTTCGCCATATTATCATTTACGATAAATTTTATAAACTCAGGTTGTTTTTTGTTCCCTGCAAAATTTACGTGTTTAGAGAATGTTTCATGGTCAATACCTAAACAAGAAGTAGAAGATGTTAAAATTTGGTACGAGCTCTGGTCAAAAGGTGGGGCAACACCAAATTTTGTAGTTGATAATAGACAATCCTATATTAGTAATTTTAATTGGTTTTCAAATTGGATAGATATCTATTTTTTCAACAAAGTGTCAGATTATTTGTTAAGTATAATTTTTATTTCTTTTATCTTTTATCTATTTTTTAGATCTAAAAAAAAAATTAAGAATGTAAAAAGAAATTATTGGTTCACAATTTTATTTATAATTTTTTATTTATTAGAATGGTTTATTTTTCATCCAAGTTTGAGATATGGTGGATATCATCTTTTTGCTTTGTTGTTCTTAATACCTTTAGTATTTTATTTAGAAAAATTTAGATTAGAATGGAGCTCTTTCAGAAAAAGAGGTGTTATTTTAATATTAGTTACGTGCATGATTTTTTTTGGAAGGAATTTAGCAAGATTAGAGAAAGAATATAATGTTTATAACTTTAATATATTTGAAAATATGAATTATAAATTTATAGGTGGCGATAAAGATTTTTATTATAGATATGATAAATTATTAAATGAAAAAAAATTTAATCATGATTATTTTGATTTTTTTGGAAAAAAAATTTTGGTAATTAAAAATTAGAATGCAAAATATTTGTTACTGGGCACCATGTTTAGAAAAAGTAGGCACTTATAATGCAGTTATAAATTCCGCGTTGTCAATAAGTAAATACTCGAATAAATCAGTGAAAGTTAGTATCATAAATGCTTGTGGAGAATGGGATGATGAAAAGGTTTTTTTTAAAGAAAATAATATAAGGGTAATTGATTTATCTTTTAAATATTTTAATTTTCTTCCTAGAAAAGGATATTTGAGTAGTAGATTTTCATATGTACTTATTACACTTTTATCAATAATTCCATTAATACAATTCTTAAAAAAGAACAAACCTGATTTTTTTATTGTACATTTAATTACAGCCTTACCACTAGTATTATTCAATGTTTTCAATTTCAAATCAAAACTAATTTTAAGAATTTCAGGTTATCCACAATTGAATTTTTTTCGTAAGAATTTATGGAAATTTTTCTCAAAAAAAGTTCTTAGAATAACCTGTCCATCAGAAGACTTAAAAGATCAATTGATTAAAAATGAAATTTTTTTAAGTGAGAAGATTTCATATCTTCCCGACCCAATTATAAATGTGAAAAAATTTAGAGAAAGTATTAAAAAATTAGACGATATAAAATTTGAGATAAACTCAAAGTATTTTATTGCTGCTGGAAGATTGACAAAGCAAAAAAATTTTTCTTACCTTATTGATGAATTTTCAATTTTTTCAAAAAATCAACCTAATCTAAAACTTTTAATTTTTGGAGAAGGAGAGGAAAAAAAAAAGTTAGAAATTAAAATAAATGATAATAAACTTAACAATAAAGTTTATTTAATGGGATTCTCAGAAAATATTTTTTCTTATATGAAGATGGCAGATGCTTTTATTCTTTCCTCTTTATGGGAGGATCCTGGATTTGTGATAATCGAAGCAGCTTTTTGCAATTTATTTGTTATTTCAAGTAATTGCAAAAACGGTCCTAGGGAATTTTTAATGAATGGTGAGGCTGGTTTATTATATGAGAAGAATACTAAAAATAAACTGATCGAATCACTACTTTTATTTAACAAGCTTTCATCTGAAAAATTAAATTCAATGAAATTAATGGCAAAAAAAAATTGCCTAAAATATACTCTACTTAGACACCATAATTCATTAAAAAAAATTTTGTCATTTAACTAGAGTTTAAAACTTGATGAACAAGTTTAAAGTAGTTTTTTAAATTTTTATCATAATCATATTTTTTTAAATTTTTATAACAATGATTAATTTTTTTTTTCATCAACATTCGATTATCTAAAGCATATTTTATTTTTGAAGCTAGATCGTGATAATCACCTATTTTAAAAAATAATCCGCCCTTACCATTTGATAAAATTTCATTTGGTCCAGTCGGGCATTTTGTAGATATTATAAATTTTTTTAAGCATGCCGCTTCTAGTAAAACATTAGGAAGACCTTCATATTTTGAAGATAATATAAATATATCACTTTGTTTGATTATTTTAAACGGATTATCAATAAAATCTCTTATTTTTACATATTTGTTCAGATGATTTTTATTTATATAAGAATTTAATCTTTTTTTCTCAATACCTCTACCTAAAATTAACAGTCTAACATTCAAACTTTTTTTTAAAATATTTAAAGCTTTTAAGATTGTAATTTGATCTTTTTGATCCGTTAATCTACCTAAATTAACAAGCTTTATATACTTATTGTTTTTAAAAAAAAAATCTGCCTTTCCTTTTTTTGATTTCTTAATTATCTCTATAGAATTTAATGGATTAAAAATGCAATTCACTTTAATTTTAAATTTAGTTTCCATTTGAGTTTTAAATTCTTTACTATTAACAATTACCTTATCAGCTTTTGAAATAATAAATTTATATATTATTTTTTTAAAAAAATTATGATACCATCCTGAAGGTGATGAGTTACTTCTAACGATAATCTTAACATTTAAAAATTTACATAATAAAATACAGTAGATATTTGCCTGAAATGCAAAAACAAGCGAATTTTTGTTTTTAATTAGAAACTTGAAAAGAAGAAATAAACATACAAGATATTTTAACCTTATATTGAGATTGTTATAGATATTTTTATATGGAGATATAAATTTAATCTTTTTATTAAATTGTTTTTTTTTATCTATTGAAAGAGTACATATTTTTACTTTATTAAATTTTTTAGAGAAATGATTTGCAATTAGATATAAATTTTTTTCTACCCCACCTCCACCTATGAATGGCATAAAAATCACTAAATTCTTATTATTCATCATTATAAATAGAATTTCTTATTTTGTTAAAAAGAATTTAAATGATAAATAAATTATAATTAATTATGAATCAATTAATAAAAAAAAAATATTTTTTATTCTCAAAACTCAATTATTTCTTGATCATTATATTGCCGATTTCAATTTTAATTGGCTCAATGGTGAGCAATATTACAGTAGCTTTAATTGGTATTTTTTTTATTTGTGATTTAATTCATAGAAGAAACTCTTTTTTTATTAAGGATAAAAATTTTTATTTTTTAATAATAATTTATATATATCTTTTGATAAATTCTGTTTTCATATCAGAAAACGCAGATGCACCGATAAAAGCTTTTGGATTTATAAGATTTATTTTATTGTCCTATGCTATCTATTTTTATTTTAAATTGTTTAATAATTCTTTTTTAAAGTTTTGGGCTATAATTTTTTTTATTGTCTCGTTTGATATAATTTTCGAATTTTTTTTAGGTTTTAATACCCTAGGTTTTAAATCAAATTATATTGGTAGAATTTCTAGTTTTACCGGCGATGAGCTAAAAATTGGAGGTTTTTATTTTGGTTTTATGTTTATATGTTTATCTTTATTTTCTCAAAAAAAGATATTTATTCCATTAATGGTAATTTTTTTTGTGATTTGTTTAATGATAGGTGAGAGATCAAATTTATTAAAAGTATCGATTATGATTTTTTTATACATGATGTTTTTTGTAAATTTTTCAATTTTAAAAAAGACTTTATCTATAATTATAATATTTTTTACAATTTTTTTAGTAGCAAATAGCTCAGCTAATTTAAAAGCAAAATATAATTTTATAGGGATATTTAATATCTCAGAAAATTTTAAAAACTTACAAAATAATAAAGATTTTATGAATTCAATTATAATTGGGAACACTCACTTAATTCATTACAAAATTGCAATGAATATTTTTAATCAAAATCCTTTTTTTGGAAAAGGTTTTAAAACTTATAGAATTGAAAGTTATAACGAAAAATATTTTGACAAAAACTTTAATTTTTCAGTTGGATATGGATCTACTCATCCTCACCAATTACATTTTGAAATACTTTCTGAATTAGGTATTGTGGGATATATTCTAATTTTATCTAATTTGTTGTATGTAATTTTAAGACAATTAAGAGAAAAAAAAGATTTTATCCAAAAAGGTAGTATTTTATTTTTAATAGCAACTTTATTTCCATTTTTGCCGTCAGGAAGTTTTTTTACAAGTTATGTTGCAACAATTTTTTTTATTAACTATGCCTTTTTAATTAGAATTAAAAATATAAAGAATAATTAATATAATATATTTTATAGAGAAAAGAGATGAATGAGTTAACTTTATTAATTCCTGCAAATAAAGAGGCAGAATCTTTACCAACTTTTTTAAAGGAATTAGAAAGTTATGATTACAAAAAAATTGTTGTCCTTCAAAAGGAGGATAAAGAAACCATCGAGTCAATTTCTGATTTTAAAAATATTAAAATTTGCGTACAGTCAAAAAAAGGATATGGGAGTGCTTTAAAAGAGGGATTGCAAATCATTGATACAGATTATTTCTGTATTATTAACGCTGATGGATCCATGGATCCAAAATATCTAAAAGAAATGTTAGATCTTTGTAAAACAAAAGATTTTGTTTTTGCCTCGAGATACATTAAGGGTGGAGGTAGTGACGATGATGATATAGTTACATTTATTGGAAACAAATGCTTTTCTTTTCTAGGAAATATTCTATTTCAGCTTAATCTTTCAGATATTTTATACACATACATAATAGGAAAGACACTTTCTGTTAAAAGTCTAAATCTAACTTACAATGATTTTAGAATTTGTGTTGAAATTCCCATAAAAGCAAAATTTAAAAGGTATGAAAGTATTTCAACTCCAAGTAAAGAAAGGCGAAGAATTGGAGGAATAAAAAAGGTTAATGCTTTAAAAGATGGTTTTTTAATTTTGATGGCTATAATAAGTTTATTTTATAAAAAAATTTTAAAAAAATAGTTA
>MDTD01082446.1_pt1 | contig 35377 bp, 22 predicted proteins | sample 811221 | NCBI WGS metagenome assembly MDTD01 (sample SAMN05326646, study PRJNA326480) | marine metagenome | isolation source: seawater | place: Pacific Ocean: South West | collected 2011
ATGCGTGTCGTGGAGGGCGAGGTCTACGATGTATGCGTCGACATGCGGAAGTCATCGAGCACTTTCGGTCACTGGGTAGGTGTTGTCCTGTCCTCGGAGAACAAGCGTTCCCTATGGGTTCCACCGGGCTTCGCACATGGCTTCTATGTGACAAGCGAAGTCGCCGCCTTCGAATACAAGTGCACGGACTACTACGCGAAGCAGCACGAGCGAACGCTTCTCTGGAATGATCCGGCACTTGGCATCGAATGGCCCATCGAGGATGGTGTGGATCCACTGATCACCGACAAGGATCGCGAAGGCAAGATCCTTCTTCAGGCGGACGTCTTTCCGTGAAGTGTCTTGTGACCGGTGCAGGGGGACAGTTGGCAACGGAGTTGATGCGGCATGCACCGACGAATGTCGAAGTGCATGCGCTGCCCATCGAGTCGCTGGACATCACGTCTCCGGATCAGATCGCGGACCACATGGGATCCATCCGGCCGGATCTGGTCGTGAATGCAGCCGCCTGGACCGATGTCGATGGAGCGGAGAGTCACGAGCCCGAGGCCATCTCCATCAATTCCGATGGGCCCCGTCTTCTGGCCGAGTCCTGTGATGCCCATTCAGCGAGAATGGTGCATGTCTCGACCGACTTCGTTTTCGATGGACAATCGAGCGTTCCCTGTCGTCCTGAAGATGGCACCTCTCCACTGAGCGTCTATGGAAAAACCAAGCTCGATGGTGAAAAGGCCGTTCTGGAGACACTTCCATCCAGTGGCCTCGTCGTGCGAACAGCCTGGTTGTATTCATCTCATGGACACAACTTCCTGTTGACGATGTTGAAGCTCATGCGTGAGCGAGATCACATCAGGGTCGTGTGCGATCAGCATGGAACCCCGACATCCGCTTCGAGTCTGGCCAATGCCATCTGGGATATGGCCGGCATGTCCGCATCCGGCTTGTACCATTGGACAAACGGAGGCCGGACAACCTGGCACGGCTTCGCCCAATCCATTCACGATCTTGCTCGAGCCAAGGGGATACTCGATCATGATGTCGTCATCGAGGCGATCCCAGGAGCAGAATGGCCGACGCCTGCCCAACGACCAGCCAACAGCGTTCTTGATATCTCCGCCACGGAAACGATCATCGGCCGAAAAGCCGTGCCCTGGAATGATGAATTGGACACGATTCTGGATGAGATTCTCGCCACAAGTGGGAAGATAGACGCATGACGGACAGCACTCGCATCTTCTACGGACAGGGACGGGATGACTCGCCTCCGGAGTTCACCGGAGAACGGTTCATTCCGGGTGTTCGAGGCGAGATCGAGGTCGAGCATCTCCATCGCTACCTGTTCGCCAGGAATCTGGTGGCGGGGCTGGAGGTTCTCGATATTGCATGCGGCGAGGGATATGGTTCCCGTCTTCTATCGGATACGGCCAAGACGGTCGTCGGTGTCGATATCGATCAGGCGATCGTCGATCGAGCCTCGCGTGTTCATGGAGGCGATACAGTCCGATTTGTTCAGGGTTCCTGTCTTTCCATTCCGCTTGCCGACGATTCCATCGATGCGGTCGTCAGCTACGAGACCGTCGAACACATAGAGGATCATCCGGGTTTCATGTCGGAGATACGTCGTGTCCTGAGGAGCGACGGCCTTCTCATCATGTCCACACCGGACACGAATGCCTATGTGCAGAGTTCTCCTGAGGAGAATCCCTATCACGTTCGTGAGATGCAACGTTCGGAATTCCAGACATACCTCGAGTCGGAATTCAAGCAAGTCGTCTTCGGATGTCAGCGATGCATAACCGGATCCGTGATGATGCCGCTGTCGGATGATCAGCGAATCACCTCGCCCGGACTCCACCGGATCGATGGAGACAGCTCGTCCATCGAAGGCATGGGATCCTTCGGCAATGCCGGGATGTATCTCATAGGCATCGCCTGTAATGGAGATCTCCCCGCGATCGACTGGGGATTCCTCGACGATCCTGGCTGCGCGATGGTGGAGTTCATGCAGCTGAAGCACGAATTGGCTGCTCAGCATGTTCGAAAGGACGAGCTTCAGCAGGAATACGAGACGGCGCTTCGAAAGGCTTTGGATGATCTCGAATCCGTGCATCGCTCACCTATTGTCAGGATCGCATCCCGAATCGGACTGGTTCCCAGACGCGGTGGAGACGATTCATGACGTCCGTGTGTCCTCGCACCATCGCCTTCTATCTGCCGCAGTTCCATCCGATACCGGAGAACGATGCGTGGTGGGGCACCGGCTTCACCGAGTGGAGAAACGTGACCCGTGGCCGGGCGATGTTCGATGGGCATGCACAGCCGAGAAGGCCGGCGGATCTCGGTTACTACGATCTTCGAGTCAGGGAGGTCCAGCAAGCCCAGGCGGATCTGGCCGCCAGTCATGGCATCCATGGATTCTGCTACTACCACTACTGGTTTGCCGGCACACGACTTCTTGAACGACCCTTGAACACGGTTCTGGAAAGCGGCAGTCCATCATTGCCCTTCTGCGTCTGCTGGGCCAACGAGAATTGGACAAGACGCTGGGATGGTCTGGAGGACGAGGTTCTCATCGGGCAGCAGCATTCACCGGAGATCGATCGTCGATTCATCCATGATCTCATGCCTACGCTTGCGGACGATCGCTACATAACTGTTGACGGCAAACGATTGTTGATGGTCTACCGACCAACGAAACTCTTCAATTGCCTGCGAGCGACGGATACATGGCGTGACGAGGTGCTCAAGGCGGGTCTGGGTGAACTCCATCTTGTCATGGTCCAGCATGGCGATGACGATCCCGCCTCCCTCGGATTCGATGCGGCCGTCGAGTTCCCACCCCATGGCCTGACTGTCCCCGATATCCAGAACAAGATGACGGGGCTCGACCCCGATTTCCGTGGCGGTATCTACGACTACGACACTCTGGCAACGACAGCCAGCGAGCGTGGCAGACCTCATCATCCACTGCATCGCGGTGTGATGCTTGGTTGGGACAACACCGCTCGACGAGGGAAGCAGGCGACCATCTACCATGGCGCAACGCCGGAGAGATACCAGAAATGGCTTTCTGACATGCTTCGTGATGCCAGAGATCACGGAGGTTCCGATGAGATCGTCTTCATCAATGCCTGGAACGAATGGGCGGAGGGGACTTATCTCGAGCCGGACGAGCATCATGGGCATGCCTGGCTTGAGGCGACGAAGGCCGCGATCGAATCGGTCGGAGGCCGTGCCGGCCAGTCGACAGCTCGTCCGGTCATCGCCGTCGATTCCGATCCGACACCAGCCGACATCGCGCGATTGTCCCGGAATCGAAAACGTGCACGGAACCGCCAGCAGCTCAATACGCTGAGAATCCGTGCAGAAAACTTCATGCGACGCCCGGGCAAACTGGCGAAGCTGCGAAAGCATGGCAGCGCAGCGATGCATGCCGTCGGCAGGAGGATGCCGATCGTGAAGTCGCAGACGCGTCCCGCCATGGAGCCGCTTTGGCGTCCGGCACCGGGTCGAACCAGCGGTACCGGGCATCCCGTCCTCTTCGTGGGACATGACGCGCATCTCGCGGGATCGCAGATGCTGCTTCTGGAGATGTTCAGAATGGCCAGGGAGTGTTCCAGCATGGAACCGATGGCGTTATTGCTCGGCGATGGGGCACTCGAATCCGACTATCAGAAGCTGGTGAGTACCTGCAACATTCTTCCGATGCTGGAAGCGGGTATCGAGGTCGATGACGCCATCGAGTCTGCGATTCTGGCCGCGCCTCGCAGACCGGAAGCGGTCATCTGCAGCACCGTGGCGACGGCTGCGGCATCGAGGATCTGTCGATCCCTCGACATACCGGTACTCCATCTGATCAACGAGTTGCCGACGACCGTCGAGTCCAATGGCTGGGAGGATCTGGTACTTGATATCGGTTCATCCGCCAGAAGGATGGTCTTCGTCTCCGATTTCAGCCGGAAGGCGTTCATCGATGGATTCGGTCTGGATCCTGAACGATGTGAAGTCGTCCACCCCGGATGGCTGGGTAACGGGGCATCGTCATCCGATCGGCATCGTGTCCGACAGAAGATACGGCGGGAACTCTCGCTTCCGGATGACGCCTTGATCGTGCTTGGATGTGGGCAGATCCATCCAAGAAAAGGTGTCGATCTTTTCATTCAGGTGGCTGCGAACGTACTGGACGATCCGGGCAGATCCCATGTCCATTTCGTCTGGATCGGTGATGGCACTACCGAGGATAGAAGATGGGTCGATCATGATGTGGCATCGCTTCCATGTAATGGAAACGTCCACCTGATCTCGTCAAGACCGGATATCCAGCCCTACTTCGAAGCCTCCGACCTCTATGTCCTCTCATCACGTGAGGATCCCTATCCGATTGTCTGTGTTCAGGCGATGGCGGCCGATCTTCCGGTTGTCGCCTTCGATCGAATCGGTGGTGCGCCTGAGGCGATCATCGAGGGAACCGGAGTAGTGGTTCCCTTCCTCGATATTGAGAAGATGGCGAGTTCGGTCGGCTCACTGATCGATGATCCGGATCATCGAAGTTCAATGGGCTCAAAGGCCGGAGAGCATGCGCGTTCATCCTGCAGTTCACGCCATCACTTCGAGGGGGTCATGGAGATCATGGCGAGGACCTGCGGCATCGATATTGGAAGAGGTTGATCAGTCCAGACCGGTCTGAAGAAGCCAGTCCACGTAACGACTCATCGAATAGCGATCTTTCACGACGGTTCTGGCGATCTGGCCGGTCTTCTCTCTCAATTCGTTGTTGCCCGTCCATTCCACGACGACCTTCGCAAGTGCGTGGACATCCCCGAATGGGACCGTTGTTCCGCCACCGTCCTCAATCATCGACGGAGTGCCTCCAGAGTTCTCGAAACAGGCAATCGGTAGTCCGCAGGCCATGGCCTCGTGAACAACGCATGGGAAGGGATCTTCCCGCGATGTCAGCAGGTACACATCACTTCCACGAAAAGCCTCTTCAGTGTCCTCCATCGATCCAACGAAGTGGATTCGGTCGGCAACGCCGGCTCGTGCGGCATCGCGGGTACACCAGAAGGTCGGATCCAGATAGGTTTCAGCACCGCTGCCTACCCAAACGAAGTGGACCTTCGGATCCACACCATCCCGCAAGGCGGCCAACGCCGTCAGGAGAAAAAGCTCCGGACCCTTGCGTAGTTCCAGGCTTCCGCAGCCGAGCACGATCATGGCATCCTGATCGATCCCCAGTCTTCTCCTGAATGATTGTCGAGCGGCATCATTGTCTCCATCGAGGAATGACTCCCGTATGAGACCCTGCGGATGAACGTGTCCATGATCTTCAGGCAGACCGGCCCACTCGTTCGCGACATCTTTCATGTAGTCGCATGGATAGACGACCACGTCGGGGCTGCTGGCAACCATCCTGTAGTCCTCCGGAGATGAATTGGTCGCGAAGTCATGAACAAGCGATATGGTTCGCCATCCGAAGGATCGAATCCATCTGGCGAAGTACCAGGTGGGTGCTGTGTTGCATATCGCCATTCGTCTTGGCGACTGCTCCAGCACCTTCATGATCGACTGGCCATAGCGACTTGGTCGGCCCCACGGATTCAGCAGTCGACCATCGATCAACCAGGCATGTCTGGCGAATTCCTCCAGTAGAGGCCCCATGCCCGCGTATATGACGGCGCATTGCACACCATGTTCCTGATTCATCCGTCTTACGACATCCAGCGCTAGTAGAGGCGCACCTGTTCGGGAAGCCTCGTGAATCGCCATGAGTAGTACCGGTTTCTCGGGATCCACATCGATGTTCGAAGGATCGACCGATGGTCCGGGATTCTCCGGCGGAGTCGGCTCAGTTTCTGTGGATCTTTTGATCGCCTTCAGTATGGTTGAGGGGATCACACGCTTGATGACCTGCTTGATTCGCGAGACTCGCATCGCTTGACTCGGATTATGTTTCGGTTCACTGATGTCCATGCCATCCGTTGTTGGTGTCGGTCGTGCCATCAGGAACATCTCGCGAGCTCTCGGATCTGACTGGTCGGTATGTGTTCCGGGCGTACACACGTGCGATTGTTCATCGAATCTTCTCGTACCCATGTTGGGATCGGGATTTGATGATGGCCTGAATTCAGGATCGATCTCTTCACTGATCGGCCGATCACTGAAATGGGGTCGAATGGAGTCGCAGAACCATGGCCAGTATCGAGGCCAGTTGTCCGGCAGAGGCGCCAGGCGGTTCTGTGGCGGCCCCTTCTTCGCCAGCGCGAGAAAACGATTTAGTCCGTCACGACCTTCCTCCGCCATGAGATGCTGAACCTGACCGGTCGTGTTCTGCGGGTGGACGCGATATCTCATCAATACTTCGGGGATGAAGAGCGGCTCGGTGTAAAACGTCGCTCGCAGCAGGAAGTCCCAGTCATGTGACAGCTTGTGTTCACTGAAACCCTGCAATCGGTCATATAGGCTGCGACTGAAGATCAGATTCCCACTTGTGACAGCCGGATTGTTTCTAAGAAAGGCGAAGCCCTGGGTAGGACAGGCTGCGGCACTGGCAAGCACATCCTGATACCAGGTGGATTCCGGAGAGGAGGGATCCAGAGGCCGATCATCTTCATCCACCATCTCTACCAGAGAATAGGCGAGACAGTCTCGTCCCGTTTCCATGTGTTCGGCCATCCGGGCGAATCGATCCGGCAGGAACGCATCATCCGAGTTCAGGATGGCAAGATAGTCGCCCTTCGCATTCGAGAGACCCCGCATGATGGCCGCGTGCGCGCCTCGGTTCTCCTGTTCGATCAGAATCGTTCTTGCGAGCGGTGCGTTTCGAAGGCAATCACGAATGATCTCCGGACTGTTGTCGGTCGATCCATCATCCACGATCACCAGCTCCACGTCGATCGATCGACTTGGCTGCACGAATACGGATTCGATGGCAGATCCGATGTATCTGGAATGGTTGTATGACGGGATGACTACGGAGATATTCATGCTGGATCAGGCGGAGTATAGGTCGATCAATCGGACGATTCACGCTTGTGATCGATCGCCTGTGAAAGCGCCCCCAGAAAGTGTTCGGAAGCGATGGTTTTCAGCATTGTCCGGCAGAAGTTACGTTCAACGACTTCCACCACGAAGGTGTCCGATCTGGCAACCATCTCGGGAAAGTCGGGCCTGACAGATGCATGGTCCGAATGAATGGATGTCAGTTGCTGGAAATAGGCGGCACCGATGTTCGGATAACTGTCCCAGAATGAATCCCTGATGATGAGTGTCCGGCCTGGAATGAGGCGGTTCGCAGGACCTCTTGCGGAGGTGACCACCATGTATTGACTCTCTTGCTCAGGCACGACCTTGATGCCGCTCCGATCAGGAAAGTAGTACTTCCGAGGACGTTGAATCGCAGATCCCGACAATCTGTCCAGATCGAAGTTGGCCGATTTCTCAAATGCCAATCGAATTTCCGAAGGATCGAACAGATCGGGCTGCAGTTCGTTGATAAGGCGTTCGAAGAAAAGACGTGCTCCAGTCCAGTTCCAGTGTGTATCGGTCTTGTGATACAGATTCTCGTTCTGGTTGCGGGAACGCGCCTGTTCGAGCACGGGAGACATGTCGATGAACCAATCTCTGGATTCCTCGAGACCATTCTGGAGCGCCGTCTTCATCACGATGTTCGCAAGATGGGTTTCGCCCATCCATTCTGGTATGCCTTCCGGATGAACGGTTGCCTTGTCGGGGACCAGAATCAGAAGCAGTTTGATGTCGCACTCCTCCAGAATCTCAGCGACCTCGGTGATACGATTCCAGACGATTGCATGCTCGTCGGGCGTGCAATGGCTTTCGAATGTTTCCGCCAGATACAACCAGCCGTTCTTTCCGATCACGACCTGATGGAAGGGGTTGGCGGAGAAACCTGAATGTGCCAGAAGGGATCGGAAGTTGACCAGATGGCTTCGCAAGGGCATTCGGTCCTCAAGCGCATTCGACAACGACTGCAGCTCTTCCGGCTTCAGGATCGACGTCAAGGCAAGCTTCGGATAGTCGGATGCGGAACGAGCCTCCATCGAGGTATCGCCGCGTAGTCCAAGCAGAACCAGCGGGGCCGGCAGCATGAGAATCAGCAGGAAAAGGCAGGCGAAGATGGATCGATCGTTTTTCATGTCAGAATTGGAAGTAGATGAAGGGACTGAAAGTGCCGCTGATCGCCAGAAGTATGGACCAGGGCAAAGCCAATGTCACAAGCGCCAACCTTGCTGCCATGGCACCTCTTGAACGTGAAGTGGCAATCCAGATACCGCCCTGGAAATCATGTGGAAGAAAGAGTGTCAGACCACCTATCAACAGTAGGACCATGTTCTCAGGGGCGATCCAAGGTTCCAGTTCACCAAGGCCATGGAAACTGAAATCGAACAGTCGAGCGTAGTACTCACCGGCCTGATCCAGTGATGGACACATGAAGATCGTCCACCCAAGCATCACCAGCATGAAGGTGACGGCTCGCTGTAGAACCGGATTTCGGACGGATGTCGGATCATCGGTGGCCCAACCGGCGATCCTCTCAATGACCATGATGACTCCGTTGTAGACACCCCAGACGACGAACGTCCAGTTCGCTCCATGCCAGATGCCGACCAGAAGGAAGAGGAACAGGAGATTGAAGATGGTCCGTCCTCTGGATGCTCGTGAACCTCCCATCGGGAAATAGACGTAGTCCCTGAACCAGGCGGAGAGTGTGATGTGCCATCGTCTCCAGAAATCCGTGCAGGATATAGCGGCGTAGGGACGTCTGAAGTTCTCCGGCAGCTTGAATCCGAACATCCTTCCAAGACCGATCGCCATGTCGCTGTATCCGGAGAAGTCGAAGTAGATCTGGATCGTGTAGGCGAAGAGTCCTATCCAGGCGGCTTCTGTCGTGACATCTTCGAACGGCATGTCCAAAACGCGAACGGCGATGGCGCCGGCGGCATCCGCAATCACCACCTTTTTGACCAGGCCCCATGTGAATCTGATCGTTCCCTCGCAGAAGTCATCCCATCTTTCGTTCCGCTTGATGATCTGCCCATCTATCTCATGGAAGCGGACGATGGGGCCAGCGATCAACTGGGGGAAGAACGATACATAGAGCGCGAAATCGATTGGATTTCGCATCGCCTTCGAGGTTCCTCTAGATACATCTATCACATAGCTCATCGACTGGAAGGTGAAGAACGAAATGCCGATGGGCAGGACAATCCTCGACCAGACCATTTCTGCCGTTCCGAAATACCCGCCGAACTGATTGACGGCATCGATCAGGAAATTGGCGTATTTGAAGTAGCCCAGAATGCCCAGGCTCACCAGAACCGAGAGGCAGACGCCGAGATGCTTCAACACCACGGAGTGACGCTCTCTTCCCGCATGCACAAGCCATCCCAGCCCATAGTTCGAGATGATCGCGATCAGCAGAAGCGATGTGAAGACGCCAGCTCCCCAGACATAAAAGAGAAGACTGGCCAGAAGGAGGAGACTGTTCTTCAGGGGTCTTGGGGTCACGTAGTACAGCACGACCACTGTCGGAAGAAAGAAGAACAGGAATGTGATGGAGGAGAAGACCATTCTGTCAATCGTGTTTCCAGTGTTGGTACGGGGGGCTCAGGCCACACGATACAACTCAGGGCTTCGTCCATCCCGATTCAGCGGCTACCATGTCCGTATGGCATCGCATCCCGATTCTGGAACAATCGACTTCGGCGGAATCAGCCGGGTGAGCGTGGTCGGCGCAGGGGGCTTCATCGGCCTCAACCTATGCAGACGATTGCTCGAGTCCGGTTTGGAGGTGAAGGCCATCGACCCCCAGAAGCCACAACAGGAGGCATTGGGTGGATATCAGGTCGATCATGAACCCATGCTGTCCGCGGATGCCTTCTCGGGTTCATCCGTCGTCTTTCATGTGGCGGGTTCCACTGAACCGGCATCTTCGAATATCCATCTGCGTGAGGACATGGCGGGTACCGTTGGTCTGACGCTCGATGTTCTGGAAGCCGCTCGAATCGCCGATGTGCAGCAAGTCGTGCACATCTCAAGTGGCGGAACGGTCTATGGCCCCGGAGCTCGGGTCCCGACCTTGGAGACGGCACCGACGAATCCGGTCTGTGCCTACGGCATATCGAAGCTGGCGGCAGAAGGACACATGCAGTTGGCGGAGAGACTGCATGGAATCAGGGCCTTCAATCTGAGGGTGGCCAATCCCTTCGGCCCCTGGCAGGATCCCAGAAGAGGGCAGGGTGTCGTGAACGCTTTCCTGTATCGCGCCATGATCGGAGCGCCGATCGATTTGTGGGGAGATGGAACAATCGTCCGTGATTTCCTTCATGTCGATGATGTCGTAACCGCAATGTGTCAGGTCACCAGCTATTCGGGCGATGAACGGATCTTCAACATCGGCTCGGGCAATGGCATATCCATTGCGAACGTGATCTCCGACATAGAAGCAATGGTCGATCATCCAGTTGAGATCAATCGACATCCGGAAAGGCCGGTTGACGTGCCACACAGTCAACTGGATATTTCACGTGCCAAGCGTGCTTTCGGCTGGCAGCCGCGAATCGGCTGGCGCGAGGCATTGGAAAACGCCGGCAACTGGATCGAACACCACATCATGGAAGCCAGGACATCGTGAATACGAACGTCGGCAACGATGAACCTGAAATCTCAGTCGTTCTGTGCACGCATAACGGCGAGGAATGGCTGGAAGCACAGCTAGATTCCATTCTTTCCCAGACTAGACCACCCGATGAATTGATCGTAGGCGACGACGAGTCATGTGATTCCACCTTCGGCCTGCTGCAGTCGTTCGCTCGCCGAGCGGAATTCCCTGTCCACATCGCACGACATGAGCCACAGCTCGGCGTGGTGGATAATTTTGAAGTCACGCTGTCACGAGCCAATGGCCGGTACATGGCATTGTGCGATCAGGACGATGTGTGGCTGCCCGATCGGATCGAATCGGGCGTCGAGGCGGTGGCCTCGATCGAGGGCGACGGGAGCGTGCCTGCGCTCGTGTTCAGCGATCTGATTCTGATCGACGAGCATGACCAGGAGGGCGGACGATCTTTCATGGAGACAAGGGGAATCGATGGTCGGCCCGACAACCCTCTGGGCACCCTTCTTCGACACAATCTTGTGACTGGATGCACGGTCACCTGCAACCGAGCACTTCTGAAGAAGGCCATACCGTTTCCGGATCAGATCGTGATGCACGACTGGTGGCTCGCATTGGTCGCTGCCGCCATCGGTCGGATCGAGATGCTTGAATCGCCGAAGGTTCGCTACCGGCTTCACGGGAAGAATCAGGTCGGCGCTCAGTCCCTTGTTGGGTGGGAAGGCATCAGGAGAATCATGCCCGGAGTCGAATCGAGAAAGGCGTTGGCAAGGGTGTTCCGGCAGGATCAGGAGCTGGGAAGAAGACTGGGAGACCAGCTGGATCCATCAATTCGATCCTTCATCGAATGCATACCGCGAGGTGGGGGGCCTCTGAGACGAGCGGCCAGAGCGGCTGGTGTCAGTCCACAGGGGTTCGCCAGACGAGTACGCTTCTTCCTTGAAACGCTCATCGGCGGGTATCGAAGATATCTTGACTAGATGGCGTCAGCCTCGAGCGGGCTTCCTGGTCACGAGCACCTCGAGATACTCGCCCTTGATTCCCAGTTCCATGTCGTCGAGCTGCACTATGGAAGTCTCGAGACCTGTTGCTTCTTTGATGATGTCGACGATGTCATACCCATACTTCCAGGTGACGAGGGACCCCTCGTCATCAATTGGATTTCCATGGTATTCAGGTGGTTCGAGATATTCGACGGAGCCATCCTCAAGTAGTCTTGCCGCAGGGCGGGTTCCGGACGAATCACCGTTCACAAGAGGGGTCGTGAATATGTGCGCGCCGCCCGGTTTTAGGGTCCTCGCGATTTCCCGGAAGGCGGAATCGATGTCGAACACGTGCTCCATGACATCCTGACTGATGACCAGATCGAAGCTTTCATCCGCGAAGGTCTGCTTCTCCAGATTCTCGTTGCGCCATCTCCTCGTCGGGTCCCATTCGCCCAGCTGGATCGCAGGGTCGTACTGGCTTGGCGTGTAGTCGGCGCACTGGCGTGCTAATCGAGCGGACGCGCCCCTTCTTCCGGGTGATGATTCGTGCAGGGATGACTCACGCCAATCCGGATAGAGATCGTCGATCGTCTTCATGAGTGCACGCTCGCGAGGGATGCTCTTGCATCTTCTGCACAACAGGTTGTCCCGGTACCAGTCGTTTACTGACTTGAAGCGGGTCTTTCTGTCGCAGATGGTGCATCTGCCCCTGCCTTTGTAGTGTGGCCGTAGGTGCTGCCGAATCTTGTGCTTCGTGAGAGTCGGGTCGCTCCAAGCCATCTTGATGTCATCGATGAGCTTGAATGGATACGGGCGGTCTCTCCGTCGAACGGTCCGCGCATAGGCGACCTTCATGGACCTGTTCTTCTGACCGAGCCAGTTCCGCGTGAACAGACTCGAGGCCGCTCTTGATCTCAGGGATCCGGATCTGACGATCATCGGCCAGGCTTCAAGTCGTCCACGAATGAAGGGGATCAGGCATTTCTGGCGAAGTGCCTTCATCATCAACAACAGACTGAGCAGCGATCGTTGCGGTATGGCCGACCACCAGAGACGGACAGGAACCGCCGTCCAGAAGAGAAGAGTGGAGTTGCGGCTGACGAAATAGGCTCGTCGTCTTGGAATCTTGTCGTAAGCGGCCGACACTCGATGTCTGATGCGGGACTCTGGTACATGCCAGGTCTCATGGCCAAAGCGATGCAGACGAAAGGCGAGCTCGGTGTCCTCGTAGTAGCACTCGAGATCCTCTCGAAAGAGTCCTCCGCATTCCTCGATAACATCGGCTCTGGCGAGCATCGCGCAGCCGGTGGGACCGAAGATCTGTTCACGATTGTCGAGATCCTCAGTGTGCTGCTGGTGACCTCGGCGAAAGCCCCATCCACAGGCGGCATACGACTGGCCAGCGGAGTCCAGTACCGAAGGCGTGTGGTAATCGACGATTGATGGAACAACGCATCCGCATCCGCCATCCGAAAGAAGGACATCCAGACAGGGTTTCAGCCAGCCCGGTTCCACGACGGTGTCCGCATTGAGCACGCCCACAATAGTCCTGTTGACATCTCGATTTCGCCAACCTTCCGAGCAGGCTCGGGCGAAACCTCCGTTGACCGCTCTTCGGATCAGCCGAACGCCAGGCAGGCCGGCCGACTCGATTCTGTCGGGCGTGTCATCGCCACTGGCATCATCGACGACGACGATGTCGATGCCGTCGCAACCCGGATCATCCGTGATGCTGGCAAGGCACTCGAGGACCATGTCCGCATCTCGAAAGACGGGAATGATCAGGCTGACTTGTGCACCGGGTCGTTCCATGAGGGTTTCGACCTTGAGTATTCAGTGGTGATCAGACGCCGCCGGCTTCACGGTTGGCATACCAGGACGATTCGTGCGACTGGAAATGTTCGCCACGCTTGATCTTCCGCCACCAATCCTCGTTCTCGACATACCACTTGCAGGTTGCGGCGAGCCCTTCCTCGAAGGTCCACTTCCGTTCCCATCCGAGGTTCTCGGCAGCGGCGGGATCGACGGCATAGCGGTAGTCGTGTCCAGGACGATCCGGAACGAACTCGATGAGCGTATCGGGCTTGTCGAGATTATTTAGCACGCCCTCGGCCACCTGTCGACCATTGATCTCGAGTCTTGCACCCAGGTTGTATGCCATCCCGGTCTCGCCCTTGTGGAGGACGATGTCGATGCCTCGTGCATGGTCCTCGGCGTGCATGTAGTCGCGGACAGCTTCGCCCGATCCATAGAGGGGAAGCGGCTTGTCATCGACGGCATTCGTGATGAACAGTGGGATGATCTTCTCGGGGAACTGGTAGGGGCCGTAGGTGTTTGAGCCTCTCGTGACCACGACGTCGAGTCCGAAAGAAATACCGAAGGCGAAGACCATGTGCTCCGCGGCACCCTTCGAGGCCGCATAGGGGCTTCGAGGCTTGAACACATCGGACTCGAGTGAATGGTGATCGGTTCCTACGAGGTCGCCATAGACTTCGTCTGTCGAGACGTGAAGGAATCGGGACACCCCCAGACGCTTCGCCGTATCGAGAAGCACGTAGGTGCCTTCGACATTGGTCTTCACGAAGGGACGGCCATCAACCAGACTTCTATCGACATGGCTCTCCGCCGCGAAGTTGACGACGGCATCGCATCCGGTCATGGCGCGTTCGACCATCTCATTGTCCGCGATGTCCCCGCGGACGAATTCGACTTGATCCTCGAGCCCCTCGAGATTGGCTGGATTTCCCGCGTAGGTCAACGCGTCGTAGACGACGATTTTCCTGTCGGGGTCCTCATTGCAGATCATCCGCACGTAATTGGATCCGATGAATCCGGCACCGCCGGTCACCATGATTTTGGAATACTTTGATGCTGCTGCCACGGTACGGTCTCCAGTTGAACATTCCCCGGGGAATCGGACCATTCTAGCTTGCCGATCGGTTTCGTGGGGTGATCTGGCCAGAGCATGGATGGGTGGGTAGCATCTGATTCAGTGGGTGCTCAGAGCCCCTTGCAGCAGGTGATTCATGGGCAGTTCTACCATTCAGGTGACAACCAGACATTCCGCGGATTCCCCAAGATGGAGGTTGTCACCGGTCGACATCCTTCGTTCACCCTGGCAGCATCGGGATCTCATCTCCCGTCTTGGACGTAGAGAGATCGAGGTTCGATATCGGGGATCGGTTCTTGGATTGTTCTGGGCGATCATGCAGCCACTGGTTCTGCTTGCCGTCTATACCTTCGTCTTCGGAATGGTCTTCCAGGCCAAGGCACCGCGCATGGGAATCGAGGATGCGGCAGCCGGCATGAACATGTCGAATTTCGCACTGGAACTCTTCGCCGGTCTGATCGTGTTCAACTTGTTCAGTGATTGCGTCGGCCGGGCGCCGAGTGTGCTGCGTTCCAATATCACCTTCGTCAAGAAGGTCGTCTTCCCACTCGAGATTCTCCCGTGGTCGACGATGATCATGGCGATATTCAACGCGCTGGTCGCCTCACTGGTCTTCGCAATCTTCTATGCGTTCGTCATCGGGACACCACCGGTAACGATCCTGCTCGTGCCCGTGATCGTTCTTCCGGTGATCATCATGGTCTTCGGATTCTCGTGGATACTGATGTCGATCGGACTCTATGTCCAGGACACCCAGCAGGTCGTCGGACTGATCCTGACGGTGACCCTCTTCACCTGTCCGATCTTCTACCCGTTGTCGGTTGTTCCAGAACCATGGCAATCATGGCTGTACATCAATCCACTGACGACTGTCATTGAAATGCTCAGATCTTCCGTCTTCATGGGTACCGCCCCAGACTACGGGATCTGGCTGATCTATCTGGGCGCTTCGCTCGCCATCGCCTGGATCGGCTGGATCTGGTTCATGGCTACCAGAAGGGGATTCGCGGATGCCATCTGATCAGGTCGCCATCACGGCCAGAGGTCTCGCGAAGGCCTACCGCCTGTTCGATCGCGGACACCATCGTCTGCTGCAATCGATGCCATTCGGACTCGGCCATCGTTTCTATCGCGAACACTGGGCGCTTCAGGAGATGGATATCGAGGTCAAGCGAGGGGAATCATTCGCTGTCATTGGTCGAAACGGATCGGGCAAGTCCACATTTCTACAGTTGCTTTGTGGAACGACCTCGCCGACACGGGGCTGGATCGAGACAACGGGCCGGATCGCGCCGCTGCTCGAACTGGGAGCCGGATTCGCACCGGAGTTCACAGGTCGTGAGAACGTGCGACTCGCCGCATCCATTCTGGGCATAAGCCGTCGAGAAATACAGGAACGCATAGAGCGAATCATCGATTTCGCCGATTTGCCCGAGGGATTCATCGACCAACCGGTCAAGCGCTACTCGAGCGGCATGTATGCAAGGCTCGCCTTTTCCGTTGCCATCAACGTGGATGCCGACATTCTGGTGGTCGATGAGATTCTGGCGGTGGGTGATGGGGCGTTCGTGCAGAAATGCATGCGGGAGATCCGCCGCTTCAAGGAGCATGGGACCCTGTTCTTCGTGTCACACGACACGGCGGCCGTGCTGTCACTCTGCGATCGTGCCATCTGGTTGGACAAGGGACGTCTGATGAGGAGCGGCCCCTCCAAGGAAGTCGTTCTGGAATACGAGGCGAGTCTCAAGCAGCGAGCGGAAGGTTCGACGGGCCACTTCGAGGTCAGTTCCAGAAAGATGGATGAAGCCATCGAGGATCCGAGAGCCTCTTCATTGCGTGATCTGGCGAATTCAAGCGTGACCGACAAGCCGCTGTTCGATCCAAAGTCAGCATGCTTTGGTGAAGGTGGTGCGGAAATCTCTTCGGTCCGTTTCCTCGATGATTCAGGCAGTCCTCTGGATCTTCTCAATGGGGGTGAGATCGTCGAGCTGGAAGTGACCGGGACGGTTTCACGGACGATCGATGAGCCGATCGTGGGTTTCTATGTGCAGGACCGTCTCGGGCAGGTGCTGTTCGCCGACAACACCGGGTTCGGTAGCCACAAGGCAGCAGAACCGATCGGATCGGGCGATGGTTTCCGGGCGGCGTTCCGATTCCAGATGCCATGGCTTCCTGTCGGAGAGTATTCCGTGGGGGTTGCGATCGCGGATGGGCCGCGGGAGGAGAGTATTCCTCGGCACTGGATCGAATCCGCCATGACCTTCCGGATTCATGGTTCCCACGTTTCGCTTGGGCTGGTTGGCCTTCCCATGCTCTCGATCACGCTTGATACGCTTCATGCATCATCAGCCTGCTCGGAGCAATCATGACACTCATCTGTTCAGTCTGCGGCGGAACCTCATTCACATTCGAACCGGTTCTCTGGGACGAATTGGTGAACGCCTGGGGGCTTACGGAAGACGAGCGCGGCTATGTGGATCGTCAGCAGGGCGAATGCTGCACGGACTGTGGTTCGAATCTTCGTTCCATCGCACTGGCAGAGGCCATTCGTCAGGAACTCGGAATGGATGAATGGCTTTCCCCGGGTTTGAATCATCGCCGCTACAGGAAGACCCGCGTGCTTGAGTTGAACGAGGCTGGGATGCTGTCGCCACTGCTGGCCAAGATGCCTGGTCGAGTGTTCGGCCACTACCCGGAGGTGGACATGCAGGCGATGCCGTATCCAAGCGACACCTTCGATCTAGTTGTCCACAGCGATACGCTCGAGCATGTCCCGGACCCCGTGCAGGCCCTAAAGGAATGTCGACGGGTCCTCAAGCCAGGCGGTGCCTGTTGCTTCACGGTGCCGATCGTCATCGGCCGTCTGAGCCGGCGGCGAGACGGCATGCCGGCTTCCTTTCATGGGGAATCGGATACCCAATCGGACGACTGGCGGGTGCAGACCGAATACGGAGCGGATGCGTGGTGTCAGGCCCTGGAGGCCGGATTCGAGTCGGTCCAGCTCAATGCCGTCGCCTTTCCGGCCGCCGTAGCCATTCTGGCCAGAGCCTAGCTCAAGCCGTTTTCACGAGAATACCGATCTAAGGTGGCGTTCCAAGGCTCGAGCAGGGACACTACTCCTTTATATGAGTACGCCCACGACCATGTCTTCCAATTCCGACCTCTCCCAGCTCCAAGCTCGTATCGATGCCATGGGGCCCTGGTTCTACGACATCGATCTTGGGAATGGGCTCAGGACCCATTCCAAAGTGGCCGCTACCCACGATGACATCCATGTGACCCGTCGGGAAATGGTCGCTAGAGCCGCAAGAAACCACTTCGGTGATCGGATAGGCCAAATCAAGGCCTTGGATGTCGGCTGCCATGAGGGCTATTTCAGCTTCCTTTTGAAGGAATTGGGCGTTTCAAGCGTGCATGGGGCGGATCTACGATCCGACAGTCTTCAGAAAGCGGAGGCGTTGGCGGGAATCGCCGGGCATGATTCCATGGAATGGACATGCTGCAACTGCGAGGAATTGGATCAATACGTCAAGGGTTCCCACGAGCTCTGCTTGTGCGTGGGGTTGCTCTACCATCTGGAGAACCCGATTCGATGCCTGAGGCAGGTGGCCGCTCGGTGCTCCGAGATGATGATTCTCGAGACCCAGGTCTGTGATGAGATCCAGGGGCAGACCGAATGGGGCCGTCAGGAGTGTCGGATGCCATATCAGGGGGGGTTTGCCCTGATCGATGAGACCTGCTTTGATGACAATCCTGAGACCGGCGCCTCTCCGCTGGCTCTATGCCCCTCTCCCAATGCACTTGAAACCATCCTGAAGGCTCTTGGATTCCGTTCAGTGGAGGTGGTCGAGCCTCCGGCTGAGGGCAATGAGCAGATGCTCCGTGGAAAACGAGTGGTCATGGCAGCCATCAGGTGAGAATTTCAAAAAAATAGAATTTCTGGCCCATGCGTCTCTAAGCCTGTTTAAACAAGACTTTTACGCTTGTTTGACGCCCATATCTGCTTCAGAGCGATCTCCTGATTCCTGCTGAAATCGCCTTGAGTGGCTCTAGGAGGTCCATGGCAGCGTTTTCTGCCCTTCCAAAGCTGATTTGTTCTCGGACCAAACCTACTCCAAGGGCTCCTGTGGTTTGACAGGGGCGTCACGTTCCTTACAATTCGCGGCAATAGCCGGGGAACCGGTCAGAAGTTTTTGCATGGTTTTAGGGTCGTTATGCCGATCGGAATCCTTCGGTACGTCTCGGACCAGTTTGATATTCCCTTGTTGCGTGGTGATGTGTGCCAGCGGCAAGATCTAGATGGGTTGCCAAAGTGTGTGAGACACAACGGCATTGAATCAATGGAGAGATTTCAAATGAGATCTGCATTCACAAAGACTGGCACAATCATTGCCGGTGGACTCGTCGGCGCACTTGCCACAACGGCAATGGCTGGCGACTACAACACGCTGATTTCGGTCGGCGACATGGGTACATATCAGTCAGCAACGCCTGATGGCAACTCTGACCAGGTATGGGTAACTGGCACCAATGGGACCAACAATGGCGTCGTGTTCAACTACCTCGCAAACAACGGCCTGAACATTCAGGACACTTCCGGACAGGTGACTGACATCACAGTCAACACCAACGGCGGATCAGGCTACGGCCAGAACTGCACCTCGCTCGGCACTGGCGGAACGACCACCAACGGTACGATTTTCCAGAGCGACGGTCGTACCTCTGGTGCTGGTTGGTGGGCTCCAGCCGTCTTTGACAACACCGGTTCCGGTGGTGCAAACGCACAGGGTTCGTATCAGATCGATGGTCCTGCAGGCGGCGTCTACTTCGACGGAAATTCCAATGCTGATACCCGTCAGCAGGACTTCGAGATCACGAACGGTTCCACCGGCTACATGCCAGGTGCAACCAATGCGACATATGCCGGTAACGTCAACGCACAGAACTCGCTCAGCGTGACTATTTCGACCACTGGCGGCAGCTTGGGCAGCTTCGGCTTCCTGACAGACAGCTTCGTTGTTACAGGTGCCAATGGCATCATCGATACCTACAGTGCTGGTCAGTTGTCACCAAGTGCAGCAGGTTTCGCAAGAAACAGCACCCTGCGTATCGTCAACGACAATGCGACCACAGGTCCTAAGGGCACTGATGAGTACGGCAACTACCGGCTCTATCTTGGTGCGACTCCAGCAGCCGCCAACGGCAACGCCGTGGCTGGTGCTGCAACTCAGGCTGGTCAGGTCGCCAACCTCGCGATCGTCGGCAACGGGTTTGCAAACAACGACAGCACGTCAGCGAATAGAAACGCAACTTCCGGTATCGGCTACACCGCCGGCAACTTCATGATCTACGACGCAGATGGCAATCTGGTCAGCGGTATCGAGATCGCCTATGAAGTCGATTCCGAAGGCCGTATCTATACCGGTTACAAGGGTGCCTGGAACGGTAATGTCAACACCACTACCGGTGCACCAGACCAGACCACGATCAACCGAAACTGGAACAACACCAACGGTTGGTCCATCACTCGTAACAACGCGAACCTGTCCAACACGGCTGGTTACACCGTTGTTCCTCAGGGTGACGGTACTGGCTTCGTCTGCAATGCGATCCACCTGTATGGACAGGTCATCAACATGCAGTCCATGTGCACGAACGCATCGTTTGACACCACGGGTACTCCGCGACTCACCATTACTCGCAACGGTACCGGTGTTGTTCCAACGTCAGAGTGGGCTTACACCATGTCCGCACCTCACTCAGGTACCATCATCGATGGCTCCGTCAGGAACGGTGGCCAGTCATACGTGGCGGCACCTGCAGTCACGACTGCAGCTGGCGATACCGGTGTAAACGGCAAGCTCGCAGCAACTCTGGGTTCAGTCGGCCTGCGTACCGTCACAGTTGATGGTGCCGATCTCGCCTTCGACGCAGTCACCCCAATGTTCGACTGCTTCTCGAATGGTGACTTCAACGGCGATGGCTACAGTGATCTGGTATGGGATTCCGTCGAGTACGGTTGCTACATCTGGAACATGGGCTCAAGCGGCGAAGTAATCAGCTTCGGCGAACTTCCAAAGCCAGGTGGCGCATGGGAGCTCGTTGGTCTTGGCGGATTCGACTCCGACATCACTGGTTGCGGAATGTTCTGGTACAACACCGAAACAGGCCAGACGGCTGCATGGTGGGTCAACACCACCGGTGCCGCCAGCACATGGATTGTCGGTTCAGCAGAACTTGACACCGTTGTAGACGCAGCTGACTGGTCAGCTCGTTGCACCAACAACGGAACTCTGAACTCCGGTAACTCCGTTTACTGGCACAACTCAGCTTCGGGTGAGATCGCCTACTGGCCAGTCACCATCAATGCCAACGGAAGCACTCCATCGCTTGGATCCGGATACGGCATGATCACGCTCAGTGGTTCAGATATCCTGCTCCCAGGTTCCGATGGTTGGAAGCTCGTTGCTTCAGCCAACATGGCTGGTCGTCCAACTGCTGACGACAACATCCAGCGAGACCTCGTCTGGTGTGGTGATAATGGTCAGACAGCCATCTGGCTGATGGACAGCACCAGCAAGGCTATCGACACTACGCTTCCTGGCGATGCAGCCGGTGGCGGTCGTGGCCTGACCTCGTACCTCGGCAGCACGACTATCCAGTCGGATGCATGGGCTGGCGTTGGTCTCTACAACGTCGCTGCCATCTACACGACGAATCCAGCATCGACTCCAGGTGCGGGCTTCCGTCAGCAGCAGTTCGCATGCATGAACTGGACGAATGGCTACAACGCTGCGACTTGGAAGATGGATCGCAACCTCGATCTCATCGACTACACAGCAGCAGCTTCGGCTCGAGGAAACGGCCTCTGTGTCGCTCCTTACACTGTCTCGGCAGCAACCACTCGCTGAGTGATTGCCGATTGAGAACAGTTTGTTCTTGAAATCGCAGCGGCGTGCCTTCGGGCACGCCGCTGTTCTTTTTGCTCGGTGTGTTTCCACATCAAATTCGGTTTATGGCATCTTTGCACGTGAGACTTAACTGGTTGCCATGCTATGATCGGAAACTGCATGCGAGCGCATGCAAGGGTTGCCGACCTTCCTGATGTGTGAGACATCCGTTCGTTTGAAGGCCGAGCAGATACTTGTCTGGAGAGCGACTTTGAAGCGAACTCCAAGGAATCTGACGTGGCCGGTATCTCGACTGGTCGCATCGGCCATGATCACAACGGTGTGGTCGATTGGCTGTGTTGGCGTTCCAGTTCAGGCGGCAGATCATCTCCTTTGCTTGAGCGATCTGGGTAGCCCCTCTTCCCCAGCACCTGATGGGTTTGCCGATCGAATCATCTGGGATGATGTCCAGCAACGGCTGATCGTGGAGTATCTGGGACCCGATGGCCTGGATCGGAACGATCGTTCCGGCCAGATTATCGATATACACATTGCTGATGGCGGCATCGGATACGGACGTGGATCACTCGCGGATTCGGGCATGACGGTCTGCGACATCCCTGTGAGCCGTCTCAGCGATGATTTTCGCGTGGAGCTGCTAGGTGAGTCCTTTGAGGATGATCCTGCCAACCCTATGAAAGTCGGAATGTGGACCCTGCCACTCAATGTAGAGGGGGCCTCCACCGAAGGCCACGGCTTCACTGCCTCCGCTGTACTGGATGGTCGAGCAGGCGTCTGGTCCTATTATCCCGTGGATCATCCATGGCAGAATCCACTGATCGATTTGCAGCAACATGGTCTGAGTTCGGCGGATCAGGATCTTCAGATTGTCCATCCCGGATCAGGTTATGCCATACCTTCATCGCTGACTGGAGCAACACAGTCCCGACTAGTCGTGAGGATATTCGGCGAAGGGATTGGCTCGCTTGGCTTCATACCAGGTGGAGATCTGACAAGTTCACGATATTCACCGCTGGCGGCCAATGTGATTGAAGACACCGTCACTGAGATGGAGATCACAGGGGACGTTCTAAACCCATTCGCTTACAGGCCAGGCAATTGGCGTAATTTCCTGGCCCATACACCTGCCACAGGCAACATGGAGTCGGGTTGGTCGCTCCCCTGGGCTGCGGACACACCCGGACAGATCGCGAATCTTCTGATCGAAGCCGATGCCATGGGCGTGGAGCATTCTGGAGAATTCGAGCGTCTGTCAGACAAGTCACTGCAGAACAACCAAGGGGAGGTTCGGCATGATCAGGAGATTGAATCGCTCTCTTTGATCGAGGATGTTTCCACGCAGGATGACGATGCGGACGTCGACGAATCAGAGACCTACAGCACCGAGCCGACGTCCGGATCGGGTTACAAGTCCGGCTATTTCCAGATACGGGATGTCAACGGTTTGCGGGTGAACGGCTGGAAGATTCGATATGAAACGGATGCCAAGGGTGGTATCTACGTCAATGCCAAGGGCTCTGCCATTCCCATGGCAGGCAACATGACTCAAGAAAGAGTCGGGGTGAATGGTGCGGAGACCTATCAATACGGATGGGTTCTGGAGGACAATCCTGCCATGGCCGAGGATGCATCGGGCTGGACATTGCATCCGGTCGGCAACGGCCGCGGCTTCAGCTGCACTGGAATCCAGTTGTTCGGAAGCTTGATCGCCTTGCCCCCGATATCGAATCGCAATGATTCAAACGAGGGCTACGACGTGACGTCTGCGCCATCGTTCGAAATAAAGCGTGCATCTGGATCCGGCCCGGTCAAGCTGGCGAAGACGGAGCCCATTCTCGAGGCCCGTGAGCCTGCTCAAGGACGGATCGTGGGATCGATCATCCATCAAAGTGGCTCCGGCTACTATCGCCTGCCTTCCATTGAACTGCCGGAGAACGCCACGGGATCAGGTGCTCGACTGACCCCTGTTCCCGGTGATGACGGTCGACGCATAATTGGTGGCGATGTGTTGGAATTTGCGAATGATCTTTCCAACTGGAACGTGTACGGGGATGGAGACTTCAACAGCGACGGCCATGCGGATCTGCTTCTTCATGATCCCGATGCCGGCGATTCCTACCTGATCAATCTTGGTCCTGACGCTGCGGTCCTTGCCCAGAAGGGCCAGTTGCAGGCCACCGCCTTGCCGAGCCTGAACACCTCATGGGCAATTGGCGGCATTGGCAAGATGGGCTTGAGTGGCCCGGGTTGCTGTGTTCTCTGGCGTAATGAGTTGACCGGTCAGAATGCAGTTTGGATCGTTGACTCGTCATCTTCGGATTCCACCGATTGGATTCGTCCTGAATCGGCCTTTCTTCCAACTGTCATGGATCTGGGGTGGTCGATGTCCTGCACGAACAACGCCGCTCGCAATCAGGGCGATCGCGTGTATTGGATCGATCCTGAAGAAGGCAGTCTCGCCCAGTGGAAGCTGTCGATCAAACCCGATTCACCGTCTTCGGATTGGCTGTCGGATCCCGACTATCTTCGAGACTCCCAGGGAGATCGAATCATCGGATTAAAATCCTCCTGGGAAATCGTCGGTGCGGGAAGTCTGGCGGGGCATCCGAAGTCAGATGGCAGCAATGCCTTCAGGGACCTTCTCCTCTTCGACCGAGACTCTGGCCGATCCGCCATCTGGCTGATGGATGGATCCGGCTCCCAGATTGACGGTTCCGCTCCAAATGGTGGGGCCGGGTTCGTCACTCAGGATGGCAGCATCATCTCGGGCGATATTCGATATTGCAGGCCCGTGGGCATAGGCCACTACGCCCAGCAGGATGTCTACTGGACAAGCACAGATACAAGGGCCACCAGAACACAGTGGTTCCCAACGATCGGCTGGTCACTGCCCGGAGGCGGCCCCTGGTTCACCTGGCAGCTTGATCGAGATATTGACCGGTTGAGAATGGAGGGCTCCAGCCTTGAAGGCTCCGGCAAGTCCTCTCGCCCATTCCGGGTTGATTCCCTCCGATAGACCTCACTCAGGGGCTCCTGAGGCCCATCTCGGGCATTTCAGACTGTCTTTGAACCGTTCAGCTATTCCATCCGTACGGATTCAATGGCTTCTGGAGGGCTGTATGGACTTTCAGGCCGGATTATTGGAACAATATGGCCCTTGATTAGGCCCAAATCGACACCTTTGATGGGTTTGAACCGATGGTGGAGTATCCTTTCTCTAGCAGCTCAAGCATGGCGGAGAGGATATTATTTTGAGTTGGCGAACAGCTCTCCAAGCCTGTTTGAGGCTGATTGAAGCAAGCGATTTGCGAGGTACTGAATGAACAGATTGAACCTGATCGGATGCATGGCAACCAGCCTTCTTCTAGGCGCTTCAGCCTTGGGCGATTCCGTTGCCGTCTCTGTTGTCGACCTGGGATGCGGCACCGCCAACTGCGCGCCTGATAGCCATGCCGACATCATCAGGCATGATGCCTCGACTGGTGAAATCACACTTCATTACATGACCGAGACAGGTCTCGATCTGATCGAGTCCGACTTCACACTAGACGATTTGGTACTCGAGGCTGGCAATGAGGGCGTCGATTACTCAGCTGGCAACATCATCTTCAACAATAATGGAACCAGTGGCACAGGTGCTTCGGCTTCCTACGAGGTGAATGGCGAAATCTCCAATCTGCGTCTTGCCGCTACCGGAAGCGGGTATGACAGGAATCTCGTAGCGTTGGACGACCATGGCGTCCGCTCATTCCGCATGGCTGCGTCTCTCAGGAATGCGAATGGAACAGGTTTTTCAGACATCGTGGGAGCGACTGGCACGGCCTTTGTATCTCCATTTCCAGGAGATGATCCCGCCAATTCGAATCGAAGCTGGTTTACCGCCTTCAGAATCGAGAGCGCGGGTCTCGGTGGGCCACCGAACAGCGCGGTTCGCATCAATGTCCAGAGCTTCAATCCACTCACTGATCCCGACATGGGAAACATCCTCGCGTTGACGGATGGAAGCGGGAGGATCACCAGCATTCTCAGAGCAGGCGACGTGCCCAACAACTCCGAGAACTGGCTTCACACCTCTAGTCAGTCCATTCCAGCCGAAAAGAACCCCGATCCAAATCTCTACTACTTCAATCAGAACAAGACCAATGGATTGGGAGATGTGTGGTGGGAATCATTCGGATTCCCCCAGCCGACCATCTACTACACGGACAACAATAATGGTTTGAATGAAATCGAATTCACGCAGACTCCCGTGATCCGCTTCTACAGAGGCGGCGAGATCATGCATGTCTCCCTTGATTCCACGACCAAGGGTTTCACGTCGGATCCGCTCTTTCATGATGAAACCGTCGATCTGACGGATGCTGCCGTGCTTGCGGATCTCGAGAACTTCGACGGGAGCACAGGGCTCGTCTACGCGCCGAACCACAACAGCTCCGAGGCTTCATTCAGAGTCAGCTGGAGCAGACGGGGTCCAATCAGCGAGATAATCGACTTCAATCCCGGTAGCGGATACGACTCAATACCGACATTCACGCTTTCGGATCCCGATGGTCAGGGTAGCGGTGCAACCATCACACTTGAATCGACCGAAGCCTTCACAGGAGGCCCGAAGAAGATGGTCTTTGCTGAAAGCGAGGAATCTATTCTTCTGCCAGGTACGGGATGGAAGGCCATGCCGGGCGATTTCAATGGCGACGAAAATCCGGATCTCTTCTGGTGGAATCCAGCAATTGGTTCAACCAATATCTGGATTCTCAAGAATGGCCATATCGATACGACCAAGGATCTGCCTCTGGTCGAGAACACCCTCGTGCCTGCGGTAGCGGACCTTGATGATGATGGTAAATCCGAGATCTTCTGGTGGGACAGCGTTACCGGATCCACATGGGTCTGGGGGATCACACCGGGATCGGGGGATTGGATCACACTTGCTCAGGCCTCCATGCCGGTTACGGATATTGGTTGGGAGCTTGTGACGAATACACAGCGATTCGGGCGCGATGCGATTCTCTGGCAGAACCGAAACGACGGTACGACCGGTACGTGGACAATGTCCTTGCAGGCGCCCCACGTTCTGGAAACCGCGGCAGATTTCACATGGGCAACTGGAGAACTTCTGATTCCGGGTGCAAACTGGGAAATCGTCGGTACAGGCGACATGAATGGCGATGGTCAGACCGGAGATCTTCTCTGGCACTCGAATGATGAATACGATCGAATCGCGTTCTGGATGATCGGTCAGAGCAATTTCCTTGAGGGGGACTATCTGACCTACAACGGCCAGGAAGTCACCATTGACGCCAGACTGGGCGGCATTGGAACCTACACCACGGATCGTCACCTCAACATCATCTGGAATGATGGTGGCCAAGTGGTGAATTGGGAAATGGCCAGATCGGAACAGGCATCCTCCGCCCAGACTGAAGAAAGCGGCCCACCGGCCTTGGCGGATGAAGAGGCCCGGCCGTCATTGAGAGATGACGAAGAGGGTATCGAAGCAGATCAGGAACCTGACGAGCTTGTCGACAATGAGAATTCGAATGCCACCGATGACGAGGAAGCGGCACCCGCAGCACCTGTACTTGGACCGTTGGCCTACCGAATTTCCGGCGCATGGTCCATGGGTGAAGACGGGCTACTGACCGCAACGGGATTCAGCTTCTTCGAGGGGTATCCAGCCAATCTGGGCGAAGGATCCAATAGCAACTCAACCGGAGGCTCCAGCAACGCCGCCGGCGGGGCGGCCGACGGCCTTCCTGATGATATTCCGGACTTCGGAGGGGGCGTCGACGGTGGTGGTAGCGATGATGGTCTTCCCGGTTCGAATGGCATCACGGTTCCAAATGGCGTCAATGTGTGTGATTATCTCTGCCAACTGGACAGAAATGATCCAGATGGATGGCCTCCGGAGTTCCAGACAGCGCCTCCTGAAGTCATCCAGTCCGTTTGGGACCTTCTGATCGACGGGCTTCTGGAGCAGGAGAGCTGCGATCCCTGCCCGGCGGCTCCGACTGGCGCATGCTGCAATGAGAACACGGGAGTTTGTGTCGACGATCTTGCCGAGGCTGATTGCATCTTCCCAGGCACAGAGTGGCTCGGTGCTGGTTCGACTTGCGATGACTGCGATTGAGCCTCTACCTGATTGATTGCCCCAGACCGCCCTCCAGTTGGAGGGCGGTTTTTTCATGTTGGATCCGCGGATGGGCGGGGTCTCAACGCATCTGCATGAGAGGGCTGATAAGTGCCTACAATATGGCTTGTTGGATTCACAGGGATGTCCTGTGGCTAGCAGACTCCCTCTACCTCAAGGACCCTGTCCATGCCCGAGGAAATCAACGTACCACTTCTCGATCTGCGTGCTCAGTACGACACGATCAGAGATGAAATAGAGCCCATTCTTCGAGACGTCGTCGAAAGTCAATGGTTCATCATGGGACCCAAGGTTGCGGACTTCGAACAGGCTGTCGCCGAATATTGCGGCGCTCAACATGCCGTTGGCTGTGCCAGTGGATCCGATTCACTGCTTCTGGCGTTGATGGCCTCCGACATCGGTCCAGGTGACGAGGTCATCTGTCCCAGCTACACGTTCTTTGCCACAGCTGGCTCCATCTGGCGACTGGGCGCCAAGCCGATCTTCTGCGATATCGATCCAGCCACCTACAACTGCACGGTCGAAACGGTTTCCGAGGCGATCGGGCGATGCAAGAATCTGAAGGCGATCATGCCGGTCCACCTGTTTGGACAGGCGGTCGATCTCGACGGTCTTATGACACTGGCCTGCGAGAACAACGTTCCATTGATCGAGGATGCGGCCCAGGGGATTGGTTGTCGTGATGTCACCGGTGCTCGAGTCGGCTCAAGAGGCAGGTTTGGATGCTTCAGCTTCTTCCCGTCTAAGAACCTCGGCGGCTTCGGGGATGGCGGTATGGTTACGACCAACGATTCCGATATCGCGGATCGAATGCGTCGGCTTCGAAATCATGGAATGGAACCCAAGTACTACCACGATGAGGTCGGCTTGAATTCAAGGCTCGATGCGCTGCAGGCGGCCATACTCCATATCAAACTGAAGCACCTGGATAGCTGGAGTGAAGGCCGGCGTACCAATGCATCGGACTATGACCGGATGTTCGACGAGGCTGGTGCAGGCCGGTCAGGCATGAGTTTCAACGACACCGATCTGCCGCTCTTGAGGCCATCGGCTGTCGAGTCTCCCGCGTATCAGATCTACAACCAGTACGTCATCCGGGTGCCGGAATCCATCAGAGACGACCTGAGAGCACATCTGGTCGAGAACCGAATCGGTCATGACGTCTACTATCCAGTTCCATTGCATTGCCAGAAATGCTTCAGTGGATTGAAGGAGGAGACTGGGCCGCTACCGGCGACCGAACTGGCGGCTCGCGAGACAATCGCCATTCCGGTCTATCCCGAGTTGAGCATGGAACAGAAACAGCATGTAGTGGAAACGATCGTCAGCTACGTTCGATCCCATGCGACAGTGGGGACCGTCTGAATGTCTTCCTCCGATGGAAATCAGGATCGCAAGGCTAGCGATTTGCCATCGGATTCCAGCGGATGTGAAATTGGATGGCGTTCATGGCTGAGCATACCCCGGGATTGCTTCAATGGTCCATGGGCGACACTCCTGCTTGTGATCATCGCCTGGGGGGCGACCTCGTATATTCGCTATGCCTACATCGATTGGGCTGAAACGGTCCCCCAATTCAAATGGGAGGGTGTGGTTCAGCCAACCACACACGACGCCTTCACTCATGGCGCAATGATTGAGCAGCATGTCGACGGCATACACGGGGACAATCCCAACATGTATCCGTTGTTCAATTCCCAAGGAGCCCTGCATGTTCTTTCCTGGGCTTTAATGAAGACGACATCCTTGGATACGCCGACTCTTCTACTTTGGGCACCAATCTTTCTCGGCAGCCTGATGGCGGTTCCACTCGTTCTTCTTGGCAGAGTGTTCGGAAGTTCCCTCTGGGGCTTCACATCGGCGATGCTCGGTGCGGTCGCATTCAACTACTACGAAAGATCGATGGCAGGCTACTTCGACACAGATCTCTTTTCCTTTTGGATAGCGATGCTGCTCGTGTACTTCCTGATTGCGGCACACCACAAGAAGAGCATACTGCATGCCGGTCTCGGTGCAGTTGTCCTTTTCCTGTATCCATTTTTCTATGCCAAGGGTCTCGTCATCGGTTCCTCCATAGCTGGCTGCTATCTGGGTCTTCAGATCATCTGCATCTTCTTCAGATCCGATATCTCGACCCGATTGAAGCTGGTCCTGCCGGTTGTTCTGGCGGCCTCCTTCAGCTCATGGTCACATGGCTCAAGGATCAATGAATCCCCGATGTGGTGGCTCGCAGGCCTGTTGATCGTGCTCCTTTCATGGTTGCTGGTCTCCAGAGTGGATATAAACCTCCGGAAACTGTTCGTATTCACGGGTGTCGCATTCGTATGGCTTCTGGCCAGTCTTCCCTGGAACTATTTCCTGGGTCAGGTACAGACCTATTCACACCTGTTTCAGGCACAGGGTGAGGCACAGTCCGCAACAGATCCCATTGTGCTGAAGAGACAGGCCATCGAATATGAAATTGATTTCAGGAAAACCCACAAGCATACGGTGAAGGAGTCCCAGGGGGAGGCATGGTCCGTTCTGGCTCAACGCATAACCGGATCAGTGACGGGCACTATTCTGGCATTGATCGGCTACATTCTTCTTTGCTTCCGATATCCGGGCTTCTTAATAGGGCTGCCTCTGGCGGCGATTGGGATGTTCTCATTGGATGGGGGATTGCGATTCACCACATGGGGCGGTGTGATCGCGGCGCCCTCCTTGATATACATCCTGTTCATAATCGTTCAATTTGTCTTCAGGATGGTGCCGCGTATCGATGCAAAGGTTTCCAGATTCGGAACGATCGCCTGTGGCATGCTGCTTTCGGCCCCCTTCATCGCGATAAACTATGCCCATGCGATCTCATTCAAGGTCGCGCCCGTCTTCAACAATCAAGCCATTCTCGCTATGGAGGCCATCCGTCAGGATTCCAAGCCCGGCGATTATGTGATGTCATGGTGGGATTATGGTTCTGGGATCTGGTACTACAGCGGCTGCAATGTCCTGATGACACCGATCAGCGCCAGCAACGACTGTTGGACGGTTTCCAAGATCGTGATGTCCGACTCGCAGGAGTTGGCGGCTGGTCTTTCGAAGATGGCAGCGGTGTCCGCGAGTAACGGGAATCTTCCCGCCATCGAAAACATGCTCGAGCTCGCCAGTGATTCACCCAAGGCCCCCGCGGAGCTTGTAGACCAGATTGCAAACGGGACAATTGGAATACCGGAAATCGATCAGGATGTTTTTCTGTATATGCCTCTTGAGATGCTTCCGTTGCTAGGTGTCATCGAGGCGTTTTCAAATCCCGACTATGTTCTGCCCACGGACCCTAAGGCGGGTTACTACGTCTATATTCCTACAGGCAGTTCGAAATTCATCGCGCCTTCGCTCGTAGAGATCCCCGGCGGCGTAGTGCTGGACACGAAGAATCTCACGACCTTCGTCCAGAATCCAAGCGGTCAACTGGTGCCAATACAGTTCAAATCCGTCATCCGTGTGGATGAGACCAGTCAGGGACAGACCAGAGTCGCTACGGGACCAGTGCAACACAATCCACCGATCAGAGTGATGGGGTATGGCGGCTCCGGTCCAATTTCGCTACTTCAGCAAAGCGAGCCCGATCCAACCAATTTTCACGAACTCCACCTCGTCATTCTCGCCAACAGCGGGAACATGATCATGTTGAGTGATGAATATCTGAATTCAAACGCCATCCAGATGGTGGCGCTTCAGAAGTTCGACCACGATCTATGGGAACTTGTTTATAAAAGCGGATATGCCAGAGTATTCAAGCTCAGAAAGAATGCGATGGCCATCGAGGATTCTGCGGGCACGGCCGTCGAGGGTTCCTGATCGGATCATCCCGATGTCAGTCTGAACCAACCCGTTTGGGTATCACGTTCCACTTCAACCACGGGATCTCCAGGCTCGTGATCGAGCACCAGCCGCCATCCCTCTTCCACTGCTCTGTTGAGAATCCGTTCCTTGGTGAGCAGCGTGTCGTGAGGAAGCATGTCGTAGCCCATGCTCCAGGAACGGCCCACGTGATTCGCGGTCGGCAGGAGGTCGCCTGTGAAGCACAAGGGGCCATTAGCATCGTCAATCAATATGGACTGATGTCCCCAGGTATGCCCAGGTGTCGGAATGGCCCGAATGCCATCGATGATCGTGGTTTCCCCTGTGATCCTGCGGATCTGATCCGCAACGGGATCCAGATGATTTCGCAGATAGGTGGCACTCATCGTCGACCTGTTGGCCATCGCATCTTCCCACTCCTGTTCCTGAACCACGATCTCGGCGGATGGGAATGTGGAGATGAGCTGGCCATCGGGCGATTGTCTGGTGAGTCCACCGGCATGGTCGAAGTGGAGATGAGTGAGTATGACGAGATCGATCTGATCTGGTGACACGCCGACTTCGCCCAAGGCGACATCGATTGTCCGGTCCTCGAGTCCGAAGATGGTTCGCTCCTTCGCTGACCACTTGGATCCATTGCCCGTCTCGAGGAGTATTCGACTGCCATCCATTTCCAGAAGGAGACAATTCGTCTGCAGGGGGATGCAGTTGTCCTGATCCGGCGATACGACTCTGCTCCACACGGGCTTGGGCACGACACCGAACATGCTTCCACCATCCAGGCGGAAGCTGCCTGCTCTGAGCAGTGTGCTGTTCCAGCGGGGCACGGATCAGACTTCCGGAAGGAGTGTTTCGGGAGCTTCGAGCAGTCCGACCAGCGTGTTCAGGAAGCGAGCACCTTCGGCGCCATCGACCACGCGATGGTCGCAGCTGAGCGAGAGTGGCAGAACCAGTCCTGCATAGAAGGCCCCGTTGCGAGTGAGCACCGTTTCCTTGGCACGACCTACAGCGAGGATGGCGACTTCCGGATAGTTGATGATCGGAGTCGCGAACATGCCACCGGCGCTGCCCACATTGGAGATAGTGAAGGTTCCGCCGGCCAGCGATTCCCTCGGCACCGTCCGATTGCGACAGGCTCCGGCAAGCTCTCGAACCCGTTCGCTCATCTGGACGAACGTGAGATCCTGAGCACCATGAATGACGGGAACCATGAGGCCATGATCGGTATCGACGGCACATCCAAGATTCACCGGTCCCTTGATGTGTATCTCCTCCATGAAGTCGTCGACATTGGCGTTCAATGTCGGATGCTTCTTCAGGGCGGCACATACGGCGGTCATGATGAAGGGGAGGAGGCTCAGGCGATTGCCGAGCAGGGATTCGAATCCTGATCGCTTCTGTTCCAGACGGGTGATGTCGGCCTCATCCACAACGGTGAAGTGGACGGTTGTCTGGACGGAGTGATGCAACGACTGGGCGATTTTTCGACGGATCCCATGGAAGGGGATCTTCTCGATGGTTCCCTCCGGTGCGATCGCAACTCGGGTGGTGGCCAATGACATCGGGGCGCTGTTGTCAGGTTCCGGGGCCGCGGCCACTGGTGCCGTCGGTGCCGCAGGTGCAGGCGTAGGTGCGGCCTGCTGGGAGGCCGGTGCCGCATTACCCGAGGCATGGGCCTGGATGTCGGATGCAGTGACGCGACCACCCCTGCCCGTGCCGTTGACGACATTGATGTCGATGTCCATTTCCCGGGCTATTCTTCTGACGGCCGGGGTGGCGAGCGATTTCGAGGAGCCTTCCGAGGCAGTGGGCGTCTCTCTTGTGAACGAGGCGGGCATCGTCAGCTCACCGGATACATTCCCGACCACCGTTCCCGCATCCTCTCCCGAAGATGCGTCGTCGGCAGCAGGCGGCTCGGTACTTGCTGTGGATTCGGAACCGACGCCATAACTCACCAGCACACTGCCCACATTGATGATGTCGCCCTTGTTCCCGTGAAGTTCCTGGATCTTTCCAGCCCATGGACTCGGGACTTCGACGAGCGCCTTGTCGGTCTCCATCTCGGCAAGCGTCTGGTGTTCTGCGACCTCATCACCTGGCTGGACCTTCCAGGAGATCAATTCGGCTTCGGCGACACCCTCTCCCAGATCGGGCAGAAGGAAATGAGACTTGTCAGTTGGTTGCTTGATTGCCATTAGTCACTACCAGAGGAATGTACAGAAGAAGACTCGAAGAGTGGTGGGGGTGCGTTACGGATCAGTAGGCGGCGGTTTCCTCGATCGCCTTGCCGATTCGTTCGGTATCGGGGAGATATTCCAGCTCGAGCTTGTAATAGGGCATGATCACGTCGAATCCGGCCACGCGTTGAACGGGAGACTCGAGCTGGAGGAAGCAGTGCTCCATGATTCTGGCACTGAGTTCCGAGCCGATACCACAGGTGAGCGGTGCTTCGTGGACGATGATCGCTCGCCCCGTCTTGTTGACGGAGTTGACGACCGTCTCCACATCCATTGGGGCTATTGTCCGGAGATCGATCAGCTCGATGTCACGGCCGCTTGATTCGATCGCATTCATGCAGTGGATCACCGAAGCGCCCCAGGAGATCATGGTCATCTCGCTGCCTTCGCGGACCGTTCTGGCTTTGCCGATGGGGACCGTGTATTCGTCTTCCGGCACTTCCTCACGGAATGCGCGATAGATCCGCTTGGGTTCGAAGAAGATAACTGGGTCGGGATCCCTGATCGCACTGATCAAGAGGCCCTTGGCGTCATATGGCGAGCTGGGCATGACGACCTTCAGTCCCGGTGTATGCGTGTAGATGGCCTCCGGGGAGTCGCTGTGCAGTTCCGGAGCATGGATTCCGCCACCTACTGGGACCCTGACCGTCATTGGAACAGTCAGCCCGCCCCGGGTTCGGGTTCGCATGCGAGCAGCGTGCGTGCACAGCTGGTCATAGGCAGGGCCGAGGAAGCCTTCGAACTGGATCTCGGGTATCGGGCGAAGTCCGTTCATGGCGAGGCCGACGGACGTGCCGATGATGCCTGATTCGGCAAGTGGAGAGTCCACGACCCGTTTGCTGCCGAATCGCTTGTGCAGGCCTTCGGTGACCCTGAAGACGCCTCCATTGGGGCCAACATCCTCTCCCAGGATGAGGACGCGATCATCCTTCTCCATTTCCTGGATCAGGGCGAGATTGATTGCTTGGACGAGTGTGAGATTCGCCATTGAATTCGAGTCCTTGCTCAGGCGTGAGCCTTGTCCTGGGTTGGAAGCTGTGACGGGTTCTGGCCGAGACTGCTCGTACGAAGCGTGCTCCGCTGTGCCTTCAGGTTCTCGGGCATCGATGCGTACATGCTGTCGAACATGTCGTTGCATTCGGGCGCGACGATCTCCTCCGCCCGCTTGACGGTTTCGGACATGATCTTCTCAGCCTCGGCCTGCATGGCGGTCTGCTTGGACTCGTCCCAAAGGTCTCGTTTCTCGAGATACATCCGGATTCGGATCATGGGATCCTGCTTTTCCCACTTGGAGACCTCGTCAGAGTCGCGATATCGCCGGGCATCGTCTGCGGTGGTGTGGTCGCCAAGCCGATAGGTGGTGGCCTCGATGAAGGAGGGACGCGATTCCGTACGGGCGATCTCCGCCGCATCACGAACGGCCTTCACGACCGCGAAGATGTCGTTTCCGTCGACTTGGATCGTCCTCATGCCATAGGCCAGAGCACGTTGTGCCACGGTCGGCGCTGAACACTGGATCTTGGTGGGGACCGATATGGCCCAACCATTGTTCTGGCAGAAGAAGATGGTGGGGATATCCAGATTGGCCGCGAAGTTCATGGCCTCATGGAAGTCGCCTTCACTGGTGGCACCATCGCCGAAGAAGGTGCAGGAGATCGATTTCTCATTGCGATACTTGTCCGCCCAGGCGAGGCCGACGGCATGAAGCATCTGTGTTCCGATCGGAATG
>MDTD01064205.1_pt1 | contig 35372 bp, 18 predicted proteins | sample 811221 | NCBI WGS metagenome assembly MDTD01 (sample SAMN05326646, study PRJNA326480) | marine metagenome | isolation source: seawater | place: Pacific Ocean: South West | collected 2011
AAAAGACGCTCTACGCTTGTTGCCAACTTTTTTTGAAGGTCTCTTAAGATCGCTTCCTGGGTTTTCACGCTCATACGACTTTCTACCTTTTTCATTTAATCCTCCACTTGGGTTTTTACCTGATGATCTGGTCCAGGCTGCACCCTCATCGATGTCAGCCTCCTCAGACTTTTTTATGTTAGCAACCTCCTCAGAGACACCAGATTTTCTGAGTCTTTTTGCCTGACTCTTGTGCATTTCCACTGCCTTATCTAGCTCCTTAGCAATTCCCTTCACATTCTTAGGAACATAGTTCTGAATGGGATGTTCCTTTTTCTCCTCAAGATCATTATCCTCACCCATCTGAATCAGGGGTTCACCGGGTTGATAATCAGTCTTATCATATTTTTTGAGATGACATCCAGGATACACCTTATCGAGTGCTGCCTGAACCTCCGCTCTACTTGGTGCTCCTACCTCAGGGAAGAAAATCCTCATAATCATGTATCTACCCCTAAGGGTGAACGTAACGAGATAAACATTACCTGTTTTGGCAGGGACTCTTACTGCTTCAGTCACTGCCTCACACTTCATCTCCTTTGCAATATCAGGACAATCCTTCATGCCATGAACAGGGCAGAACATCCCTTTCATGTTATGGGCACATGATTTTTTCTTCTCTACAATATTTTCTACTTCCTCCTTCTTCACACAGTTTGGATATCTCTTACCAAACATTGTCTTCATGCCCTTCTTTTCATAACCTTTCCAACATTTTTCATCAAGAATTTGAACATCAAAACCAGCATTTAACAAGGAATTGATTTGAGTTTCAGTAAACTCAGGCAGTGCCATAAACTCCTCATTCTTTTTAGAGTTACCATAGTTAGCAGCACCTTTCTTACGACACTGAACCAAACGACCAGAAGCATATGCAGAAGGCCAGACACTAGCACTTGCTTTTACTTTATGGTAGCAAGCATCTTTCTTACCACTACCTTTACCTTTTTTATCTGCTTCGGAGATTTGAGTTTCTTCTTTCATTTTTTTCTTGGGTTTGTCAGTTGAAACGTAAGTTGGTTTTGCTGCTCCTGATTTCTGTTGCTGATTAGGATCTGCTTTCTTTTTACGACGTGCAGCAGATAATCTTTCTGCTTTGGTCATGCTTGCTCTCTTAGAAGATGACACACACTTAGGTGTGCCTTCACCAGGTTCATCACTAGCACAAGTTCCACCAGTTACTACGTTGACCCAACCACCTTTACCATCCTTAGATTTAGAACCCTTGAACCATTTATGAAGTGAACCTTCACTTACCGACCCGTTGGATCCACCATTGCCACTCCCACTCCCATTAGAACCATTCCCATTACCATTACCGTTAGAAACATTACCATTTTTCTTTCCGTTTTTCTTACCATTTTCATCATCAACAGAGTGACCATTTTCCTTGCGAAGGAAACCAGCACGTCCTACCACTTTAAACCCTTTTGGAATGGGTTTACACTTCTCATCAGTATAGCAGTAATACTGTCCGGCAGGGCAGCGACCATTCTTTTTCATTGATATAAAACAGGGTCTAGTATTATTATTTATAGACCAATGATTGTAAGGGGATTTGAGAATACTGTTGCCACACCACTAGTGCTATCAAACTTGATTCTATTTGCCTCATAGTTAAGGGTCTTCATTGCCCCCAGATCAATACTGTCACTTGCTATACCAACACTTCCACTGCCATTAATCTCGCTGATAAGTCTAGGCATTAGTTCGCGGTCTCCAAAACTGATAGAAGAACTTTGAGAGTAGAGTTGGCACCAGCACTTGCCTTAACAGAGTCATTTGTTTGAAGGACCAACTTACCATCAAGGGGAATGTAAGCATCATTTATAGGGACAGTCGCATCCTTGATAATCTCAGTTGAAGTGCCACTTCTCACGTGTGCTGCTGTGAGTGTGGTTCCTGATGATCCAAAATTTGTGACATGCATATACAATACGATACCTGTGTATCCAGTTGGTGCCGTATATATTGTCTGATCACTTGTGGTCAACAATAAAGTTTCTGTTTTGAATCTATTGAGTGCTAGTTGTGCCATTTAACTAAGTGCGAGAATGAAGGGTGTCATTTCTGAGAACAGACTCTTGGAGAATGCCCTACCACTGATTGTGCCTGTTGCCTGATTTATCTGTAAATCATCACCAATTCTAAAGTTACCAGCCTGGTCCGTGCTGGTATATATTACCCTGCCTCCGCCTGTGCTGACTACCTCATTTTCCTGTATTGTTACACCTCCCCTCTTAGGAGTAGCACTGGTAATGGTATTACCAGATCCAATATATTCAAATGTATGTGAACTAGCAACAACCTTACTCTGCTGATAGAAGAAGGCAGTGGAACCAACTCCAACACTATTGAGTAAGTTTTCAGCGAGTGTTAATGTAGTAATCCCAGCAACTGTGGGTGGTGTAGAGCTATTTATTGTATAGTAGGTATCCTCCATGACCGCTTGTGCCTGAGCAGTCGTACCTGAATCAGGTGCGGTTAGAGTAACTGTGACATTATCAGTCTGCCTATACTGACTACCACTGCTGATAATATCAATGGAGGTTACAACACCATCCTCTAAGGTGGCAAATGCTGTTGCAGTTTCTCCATTTGGACCTGTAGGGGCACTTATAGTGACTTGGGGTGTGGAAGTATAGTTAGTGCCTCCCTCAGTGATTGTGATTGATTCTACGGACCTGAATAGTTCATCAAAGAAGACCACCTGACCATCATATGGTCTTACTGCCTCAATCTTTGCTGTTCCACCAGAAACATATGTATGTGTCTGTGTATGAATGCCAGCATTAAATGTGAATGATGTTGGTGTATCCACACTCCTTACAGTGTAGATAAAATCCTTATCAGGATAGATCTTGTTTCCATCTGTGCAACTAAGAATAATGTCCGCCAGTCTTACATCCGAACCAGGAATGAATCCATGAGCATCACTTGTGGTAATAGTTGCTATGCCCGTGGATGGCGTATATACAAATCCATTAATAGTCCTGGGGTCCTGCTCAATCCTTACTACAATATTATCCTGACCTACATCGGCATTTGATGTAACCACACCAACATATTTTTCAACACTCTTACCATTAGCAATAATACCAAATGTTCCAAAACTACTATTACTATTTGTTAGATCTACCTGACCACCGGCGTGACATTGAATTGAAGAATCACAACAGATGGTGAACACGGAAACCAACTGTGCATAACCCTCATTAGTAACAGCAATTCCAACACCACCCTGATTATATTGGGTAAAGGCATCCACATTCATTGATTTGGTCTTAGGTGCTAATCTACCATCAACCCTCAGACCAACACCTGAGGTCGTATCACTCGTGCAGTTTTGGATGTATGGTCCTTTCCACTTACCACCACCAACGTTGGAAGCACCATTTGGGGGGAAAGCAACAGCAGCGGCTGGATGAACGTGACCAGAGAAGGTCATATTTGATATTTTACAAGCCTTATTAACATGGAACAGATCCTGATTGGCAAAATTTGGAAGAACTTTTACAGTTCTTAAATCATCACCAACAATAGCACTGAATGCTGGTAGTTCAATGGGATTATTCTCCACATAGTTACCAGACATGACCTTGATAACAGAACCAGTATTAGCAACACCCACTGCCCCAGCAATGGTCAGTTTGGCATTATCAATGGATGTTCCATTATTAGCATCATCACCATCCTTGGCAACATAGAAAACATTAGGAGCAGAGTTGATACCAGTGGCACCAGCATCAAGTGTGACATTCTCACCCAGGATGATTGTGGAGTTTGTAACAGTAACAAGACCAACACTGACTGTATTGTTGTCACCATCAATCACAACAGATGCTGAACCAACAGTTAGGATGCCAAGTATTCTGGCATCACCATCAACCAACAATGCTGTATTACCAGAACCAATATGAACTGTTCCAACCCCAGTGTTAAAGGTTGATATACCAGTTACATTGATACCACCTGATAATACATCAACACCTGATCTGGCAGTAACAATACCAATAGAGTCTATATTTTTGACATCCTCATAAGTTGCGATTCCAGCAACACTTAAGTTTCCTGACAGTACAAGATTTACTCCAGTGGTATTCTCTGATAGTTCATCAGCAGGACCACCAACCGCAGTGCTAGCAATACCTACCCACTTAGCACCATCATAAATTAGAAGTTTGTTTGTTCCTGTTGTTTGATCAAAGGTTACATCATCAAGATCCTTAATGAATCCTGCTCCACCACCACCCATGGTGGAAAGTTGGGTCTGAACCCTGTTTATAAACAACCTGTAGTGGTTAGATAAGTCCTCAAGAGTGGCAAACTTTTGATCCAATGGTGTTAATGGATCTAGTCTCCCACCTGACCTTTCTTTTGTGTTGGGAGGTTCATTTAATAGACCCTCCATCAGTTTTTCTGCCTTTTTACCAGTAGTCAGATCTGTTTCTGACAGTGTTTTTTGCTGTTTTTTGATGACAACGGCAATTTTGTGGAGTTCAGATACAAGACTCTTGATATCAGTTTTAACAGATTTTACATCTGACTGTAAATCATCAATTTGCTCATCATAATACTTAACCTCAGGTATTGAGTTCACCTTTTCCTGAATATCTTCCTTTAATTCTTCAAAATATGATAAGATTACTTTATCTGTCTTCACACTATCATCAGTAAACTTCTTGATTTGCTTTTCAAGTGTTTGTTTGATCTTATTTTGTTCACCAAGTATTGCTTTTTTTAACTTTCTATCATCATCCTTAAATTCGTGCTTGTGATCATAGATCCTAAGGGTGATTTCTTTCAGTTCTTTGTAAATATTATCCTTCGAGTCTGAATAATTTTTCTTAAAGTTGTCTAAATCAACTTTTTGCTCAAAATCTTTGATTTCAATGTTCTCATTAAGTTCAGAAACCCTTAAATCTATCTTTTCTTTGATAATATCAAGGTGTCCCTGTACCTTTTTGAAGTCATCATCAATAATTCCAAAGGTTTTACCAATCCAGGAGAAATCTGGAACCTCATTTACCTTCTGAACCCAGTCAGGGAAGGTTGGAATGCTCTCATTGACCTGTTCAATCCTTGATTTAAGGGCATCAAGGTCATTCTCATAGTATTTTACCTCAGGTAGGGACTCAATTTCTTCCTTAATTCTTGATATTTTACCATAAATGAGATCAATATCACCCTCATAGTACCTAACTTCAGGAACTTCGGTGATTTTTTGCTCAATATCAGTTAATTTCGCTTCAAATTCATCATTTTTTGATTTTAAATCATAGATTTTATCACTTTTAAGGTCATATATTGAGAAATTTTCTTGAATTTCTGCTATTTTTTCACTTATCTGACCAATCTCTTCATCATATGATTTAATTTCAGGTATTTCTGGTATTTCTTTTCTTACATCATTAACAAGACGCACCAATTCCTGCCACTCTGGTGCCTTGACAACATCAATAATCTCAGCAAATGAGTTACCATTCGCATCTTCTATTGTTTCTTCCTCTATGTGGGTCTTATAATCCTCTACTGACGGTAATTCTTTCTCTTCCTCAATGAAGTCTTTATAAGAGGGCAATTCACCATCTTCTAGATAATCATTAATTGACGGCAGGTCCTCTTTATTAGACATTCTATTAGTAATAATACTTTGGGATTTCTCTCCCTTGATGTATTATTTATCAGTATTTTTCTTCAATAATTTTTGAAGTTCTGCTGTTGATCCAACAAAGAGGGCATTGTTGACTGTGGTTGGTCCCCTCTTCTGCTCCTCATTCACATCTTTAAGTTTCTGTTGGAGTGTCATCAGTTTATCAGTCGCATCAGCAACATTCTTGATTAACTGACCAGCAACCTCATAAGCCCTTGGCATCTCACTCTCTTGGGCAAGTTCAAGGATGCCATTGATTGCTTCCTGACCTTTTTCAATGATTGAATAGAGATTACCCCTAGTATATTCATAATCCTTCTCAACATCATCTTTTGTGAGATGAGCAGGTTTTTCCTTGCCAGGTGTAATGTCTATGATATTATCGTCTGTCATAGGATTGTACCATCAAATCCAAAGTTATCACCAATATCAATGAATCCAGCGTCTGCTTCCTCGATACCGAGTAATGGTGCCCCAAGAACATGGGATGCTGCTACGGTCTTATCCTGTGCCCTCTCAACAGTTAGTTGATTACCATTAATCTGCTTAACAAACATTGACTCATCGCCAACCGTGATGTATTGCTTGGCAGTTACTGCTGATCCATCAGCAACAGATATAACAGTTTCTGTGGTATCAACATCCTCAGCAAGTTCAGTCAGGATATTACCGTTATAATCCTTAGTTGCCCTTGGAACAACCTTGTAAGATACATCCCTTGTATATGCTTGACCGCTTGATGTTCTCTGACCAGATACATAACCAACCTGAACCCTTTTAATAACATCAGAGGATACATCACTGATGGGCCCATAAAGATTAGTCTTAGCAACAAATCTGAAGGTGTAAACTAATGCTCTCCTTGTGTCAAAGTTGCCCTCATAATCATCCTCCATTGAGATGGATTCTATCTGAACGGGAACATTGACAACCTCCCTCAAATCTCCAAGGAGTTTAATAGGAAGTGTGTATGATGGTTGAAAATATGGTAGAATCTGCTCAGTAATCTGGAGCATGTCATCGTTTAACTTAGTCATGACAGATAGTTCAAATCCCATATTGTATGGGACAGGCATAAAGACCTTCTTGGTCTTTGTTCCACTATCAGTTACCGGATGAAATGCCTGTGTTTGAGTTGCTTTCCTAGTTGGATCATAAGTAAGATCAATAAACTCAAATGACATCCTAGGTAGGGTCATTTGAACCGCCTTATTTAAATCCTCTTGCTGCTCCAGTCTAGCAAGGAACTTCTGGGTAGGACCATACGCCAGGGGAACCCTGATTACACTAAAGGTGTCATTATTCGCATCCTTTTTATGAATCTCAATTCCGTTGAATAAAGATCCAAATGCTATGATAACAGACCTGAAGATCTCATGGTAAAAATGCTCAAACATTTTACTATACTTTTTTTACTATTTATTAAGGCATACCAAAGGGGTTGGTTTTACTAAAATCAATGATATCATCTGCCCTTGTTTCAATGGTATCATTGTCAGCAAATGGATCAACCCTATCATTTTTATCAACCAGTCTGATTGTAAATGATGCACCTGATTCAGATCCTACAATACTTTCACCAACCAGGAAAGCACCATCAACAATGGATACCTCAAGACTATTATTTACGGCATCCCATTCCTTAACCCTTGCTGTTGTTCCTGATGCAGATCCAGTTACTATCTCATTGAATACATAACTTCCTGTTGCAGCACTGGCAGGTGGAGCAGCGAAGGTGAGTGTTGGTGCGGTAGTATAACCTGAACCTGGATTAATAATGAAGGCATTAGTAACAGCACCCCCAGAGTTAATAATACCAATACCTGTCGCAGTTACTCCCGAACCGGATCCTGGTGCGGAGAATGTGATTATTGGATTAGATGTGTAACCAGAGCCAGCATTTGTAAGTGTAATAGAGGCAACATTAACCATTGTTGCAATACCAGTAGTTGCTGCTGCTCCACCACCTCCACCACCAGTGAATGTAATAGATGGTGCTACAGTATATCCGGCACCTGCATTAGATAGCAGGATTGCCTGAACGGTTCCTCCCTTAGTCCCATCACAACCAATAAAGTCATTGGAGATGGATGCTATACCAACTGCTGTGACACCACCAGAGGGTGCTGAGGAGAATCCAACCACTGGTGCTGAATCATAACCACCCCCTACATTTGTAATAGTTGGTAATGTTATACCACCAGTGCTGGTGGTTGCTGTGCCTGCTGCTGTGATTGCCTGTCCTATGAGGGTCAGGGTTTGTATATAACCGATCTGTTCTATCTCATCATCAATGGTCTCCACACCGGTGTCAATAACCTCATCCTCGTATCTGTAGAGTTGAAGACTTAGCGTGTAAACATAGTTCTTTTGTAGTTGATAGAATGGTTGTTCATGCTCGACATAGTTGATCTCAAACAACCTATCACCAAGTGGGAAGTAGACCAGATCACCCTCTTTTGGTCTGCTTGATAACTCAATATTCGGAATATTCTTAATAAGTGGTGTTATATACCTCTCATATCTGTCCCTGGATATGATAAGTTTTAGATCATCCTGCTCCTGAATACCAAACTTTGATAACAGGGTTCCCTGTCCACCATACCCATCATAACTATCAACATAAGCCTCAAGAGGGTAGGCATCAGTAAATTCAGATTGTATTACCTCCCTTATGACAGTATTTTTTGTAATATACCTTCTAGGAATGTAATAGATTTCAATCCCATATATCTTCAACTGCTCATTGACAAGACTCTGTATGAGGTTCTGCTCTGATTTTTGACTATTGAGAAAATATGGATTTAACATATCAACCTATCAGATCCATTGGTGGGATTTCATACTTACTAAGCATTTCAGTTTTAATCTCATCAAGTTCCCTCTGAGCATCATCAAATAGTTGTCTACCATTAAACTCCACTCCACCGGGTAGTTTAACACCTGTAAACTTAATAAGATTTTGACCCCATTGCCTCTTTATGAGTGCGGTAAGATATCTCTTTAAGAACGGGTCATTATACACCCTTGTATAATCATCAGGATTCATTGCTCGATAACAATCAAGAATGATAAACTCATCCTCTTTTAAATTATCCCAATCAACATCAAGATACAATCTATCCTGTCTGATATTATATCTAATCCTCTTATGAGTATTAAGGAGAAAGTCCATCGTCTCCAAGTAACTCATAGACATCGTATATGAGAGTAGATCAGTGCTTCCAAAATAATAGATATCGTTCAGAAACAGTTGATACTTGAAACTGAACATATTTGAACTACTTGCCGCCTGGGCATCATCATATTTAAAAATCCTTTCAATACCTATAACCTGTGGTGGTATCTGAATATAATTACTGTTCTCATAATAAGAGAAGGTTGTAGCTGTCCCCACCATGTCTTGTGTTACAGTGGTAGTGGTAATACCAGTCTGTGTCGTTTCACTTGATGCACCAGGAGGTCTTGCTTTACCCCTTTCTACATCAGCAGCAGTAATCTGATACTTTAAGAATGCTTTTTCGACACCATCATAGTGCCTCTCTTGAAAATATTGTATCGCATCATCCATCAAGTCCTGAACTTGCTCATCAGCGACATTTATCTCCAAGACAGGAGCACCCAACTGTCTTAAACAATAATCTATAAGTTCTTGTCTTGAGGAAGGTTGTGCCATTATACACTATATCCTTTTTTATATTTAGTTAGATGGAGAGACCCCCCTCTACCAGTACACTGCCTGAAACCATCTTGTAGACTGTCGATGCTGTACTTACAGCAGAAATATCAAAGTAATATCTTCCTGGATTTAAAGCAGTAGTAATAGTATCAGTAAGGGTGATATCAAACTCACCATTTGCAGCAGATGTAATGCCACTTGTGAACGAGGTGATTCCTCCACTTGATGATCCTATTGCTACAGATTTTTTCATCCTTGCCTGGATGGTATATCCGGTAAGGTCAAAAACTGCCTTACTTTCCTGTTTAACAGCAAATGTTGATCTAAAATCCGCACCCTCCAATATTGTAAGGTTCACACCAAACGCGACATTAGAATCTGGATTGAAAGTGATTGTATTGTTAGCCATTGATTACTGCTTTTAACATTGATTTGATTTCATCTAGATCACCTTTCAAATCATCAACTTTTCTTTCAAGGCAGTCAACCCTTTCTTTTTCAGAAATGAGTTTCTGCCTATTTTTCATATACTCTTGATATTCATTCTTATTTGTATTAATGATGGCATTTGATTTGCCATCCCTGGACAGATTTTTATTGCCCTCAACTGGAATCAAACTCATGCCAATGCTATTGCCCTCAGGTTTCTAAATTGTGGTACAACCGTCTGATTAGTCGATGTACCAATCAGTTTCAATCTGAATGTTTTGAATGGTGGCAGATCATCCATCGTAAACTTAAACTCAGTAAAGTCATTAATGTCAGGGTTTGCAGTCAATTTGTCACTCTTAAGCACAGGAATATCAGGTGTTCCATCAGAAGCAGCAGGGTTGATCACATTACCATAGGCATTAATATTATTATGTCCTGGGAATGGTTCAAAAACAACCTCCTTAGCAGGAACATCCTGATCAAGGGCATAGAACATTCTAACATCATTAGAAGATGCTACATATCCATCTAAGAATACCTTGAGTGAAGTTGCTGGATTTTCCAGAGTCACATTCTTGGTAACATAGATCATACTGTTGGGATCATTGGGAATACCGACAACCCTAGGATCAGTAGCAAAGTTAGAGATAGGACCATCAACCCTATTAGATACAAAGATAACAGAGGAATGATTCAGGTCAATCATGGGTGAGATTCTTCTATCATATGTAATCATATCAAGGTTCATGGTGAATGATTTATTACCTGGAAGTTCGTTCAGGAAGGTTGTCTGATTGATCGCTGAGGCAACCATTCTTTGAGTTTCAAAGTAGTTCTTCTGATTGAACTGAACATCCTGGAATCCCTGATCCACATATGAAATCTCATCACCATTTACTGATGTTTCTGAAACAGTTCTGGCAGATGCAAGAACATATGATCCCTCAGGTGCTGTTGATGTAACACTTGGTATAATCAAGGAATATGGAATATTATATGATCCCCTAGCACCAGGCAGACTTGAGACTCCATCAAGGATATAATTTGTCTGTGGAACAAACTTACCACCAGATGTGGTTCTGTTGGTGCCATTGCCACTCTCACCCATATCAAGTTTGATGTGATAACTATCAATACCAATCGGATCAGGTTTGGTCACATCAGCTAGATTATGGGTTTTATTAATCCTTCTCAGAGATACACCATTGAACTCATATTTGGATACAAGAGAGTTGGTAACATATGTTGCTGCATTGCCCTCAACTGCCCTACCAATTCCAATCAATGTTCCAGCGGTTCCAGATCCAGATGTGACTCCCTCATAACTGATAATCTCCTCACCAATCTGAACATATCCTGGATTGGTGTTAGACACACCGACATTTTCAAAGGTGTCAAAACCTGTGGTATCAGCAATCGATATAGCGGCAGTGCTTGCTCTATTATAGTTTACGAGCAATGATGTGGGGGTGGATGATGACTTAACCTTACTCAGTGACACCCTATTGGTAGAAGCATACATTCCATGATTTCTCTGGAAGATCTTCATGTGCAGTCCATCCTCGATCACAGTAGTTCCAGTTGGAACAACTGACCCACCCACACCAGCATTGATAGAGAGTCTTGTTCCAGCAGTTGAATCATATTCAAGATAATCGAGGGGATCTGTGCTGAAGTCACCCTGAACATTACTTATGACTAACGCTTTTGTTGCTGTAATCACACCAACAGTCAACTGCATACCCACACCAAGTCCCTGTGTTCCAACAGAAATCGGCGCAAACACATCACCTACTATTACATTATTTCCACCATCATCAATTGTTGCTCCAATAGCAACACCATTCTGAATGGTAATATCAGCAGTTACATCAGTTCCCCTTCCTGTTATTGAAGTTAATGCAACACCAGAAAATGTACGCACAGCAGCAGAGGGAGTGAATCCAATACCAGGATTGGTTATAAACAAATCACCGGTGGCAATACCAGCAAACTGTTGAAGGATACCAGTGGCATCTGTATTTTCTTGAGTAATCCTATTACCAATAATAAGGGGATCAGCAGCACCATCCTGATTTACAGTAGTTCCAATACCTACGCTAATGGTTCTAGGCAGTCCTTGAACACCACCAGCCCGGATTGCTGAAACCTTTGGATCAAGATCAGGGTTATAGAATTGAATATTACCAGCACCAACAAAGTCTGCCCTATGGAGCACAAACTTCATGTCTTCATATTGGCTAGGTGTCCATACCTTAGCATTCTGAGACTTGAATAGTGAACCAAGGAGTGGTTGTTCGGTGACCAATACTCTATCATCTTCAGTGGCAAGGGTTGTTACATCCGCCTCACCCAATCTAGAAATCCAAAGGTTATATGTTGTCATATTTGACATGACAACCAGTGCATAATCGACACCAGGTCTCAGATATATTGGTGATTCAAATCTAAATGTGGTGGCAAGAGTTCCATCCTCAGAAACATTGACAGCATCAGGATCCAAGGTAACCTCAGACATTCCAAGGATGGTCTGATTTGGGGTCCCAAGTGTTGTCTCCCTGATTTGAATGGTGACTGGTGCCTGTTCATCCTTACTTTGGAAGAAAAGATCAATCTTTGTGGCATAGATTCCCTTCTTGGAATCAATGGTGAAGGTTTGTGCGAGTGGGTCACCACGTCTGGGTGGACGTGGTGGTGGAGGGGGTGGTGGTGTGGGTCTTAGCGTGGTGCTATTAATAATATCAAAGTTGATATCAGATTCTTGAGTTCTATCTTGTTGCTCAACTTCCTCTGTTGTTACCCTGGCGTTTCTAAGTGAAAGTGTTACCTCCTCCGTGGTATCCACATCACCTCTTGAATAGAAAACTTCCTCCGCAGATGTCGTTGTTGTACCCTCAATCTGACTATCGATGTTGCTGCTAGTCAATGAGAAGACGTTTCTTCCGGTATTAAATGTGGCAAAATCGTCCTCCTCATCTGGAACATTAAAGCAACCAATAACTGTCCCAACCCTATCCGTAAGGAGGTTCTGATTAGTAACTGTTGCCTGAGCACCAGTGCTCTGACCCCTAAGAGTCATTCCAATAGTGATATTACCACTGAAATCTATCTGATTTATATCAGCAAGACTTGCTGTATCAATATTCAGGATTGTGCTTTCAGGTCCGTATGATGATGGGATAGAGTTGCTTCTGAGATAAGGATTGCTATCATAAAAATCAGAGGGGTTATTATAAGCACCATATTTGTGATTAGCAGTAGCAACCCTCGCAAAAAAAGTTTCTTCACTGGATCCAACTGGTGATCCATGAATCACTTCACCAACCTCGAATTGTCCACTATCCATGGCGATCTGAACCAGTTTCGGTGTGCATCTTAAGGTTACATTCACACCGTCAAAGAAGGAAAATACCTGGGTATTTGGTTTCAATCTAGTTCCAGTGAACTCAATATTTCTCTCCCGCATAAAGGGAACGATGGTCCTATTGATGATTCTTGAACCTAGCGATTCTGCCTCTGTGATAACCTCATTTATGCTCTGTTGTCTTCCTGTTCTGTTTTGCTCAAGATTAATAGAACCATCAAGACTGAAACTATCAACTGTAGACAGGTTAGCATCATTACCACGCAGTCCTCCAAACTGTGAAAAGGTCATCCCCATCCTGCGAGCAGCAGCATTAAAGGACTCGTTCTCGGTCAATTGACCAGTCACATCAAAACTCACACCAGTGGTCTCCCATGAGTTCCAGAGCACTGGTGCTAAACCTGCTCTCAATCCATCTCCTCTGTCGGCTACATCAGCATTAATAGCACTGGCAATTGATTCAAAGTTGCCCTCCATGCGAACATTTCTTATTCCTGCTGGAGATGTACTGACCCATGTATCAGTAGTTGGGTTGAGTGCTATTGAACCCTTATAGAAATCAATCAGGAATGGAGTAACATTCTCCACCCTTGTGGCATATGGTTGTGATATTTCAGGAACTTCAGCATAATCCAGACTGACGACATTTCCGGTCCTCTTTATATTTCTACCTGCTAGTGAAGCAAATCTTGAATCAACAGTTGGTGTTGTGTCAGTCCCAATTCCGGGAATAGTGCTGTTACCAACTTCGAGATTAACTGCTGTGCAATAGTGAGCTGGTCTCAATACTTTCTGGACAGGATCAATACTGTTTCTAATACCAATTGTGACATCCTGTGGGGTAAATGAGGTAAAGTTATCAATGAAGATTCCAGATTTAAATCTATTAAGTCCATTCGCATCAGATACAAATGTATTAAGAGTATTCTGCTCAAGCATGTTCAATGATGTATAATACTCAAGATTCTTGATTCTCTTTTCAAGTTTTGCGATATCATTCATCTGATATCTCTTATGTTCAACAAATGATACACTTGAATCTTCTACTGAGTAGAGATATGGGGGGTGGATTACATTTGATATATTCAAAGACCCCTGTAATACATCAGGAAGTTCTGGTCTATCAGAGGGGGCACCAAGTGTCACCTGAATATCACCCTCTCTAGTCAAATAAACCCTATCAGCTCTTCCAAGATAGAAGTCATACTTCAAGATTGATGTAGAATCAGAGGCAAATACGTGTTTTGAGGTTTGCGCTGTGTTGCTAAAATCTCTTCCATCAAATTCAAATGGAGAGTTAGCACCGGATGCAACCGTATATGGAGCAACCCTTGGTCTAACATCAATCAAATCAGTGTTTCTAAATCCATCTACACTCTGGATCTCCCTTGTATAATCACAGTCCTGGTAAGAGTTAACAGTTGTAATATCGCCTTCATCATTAGGATCATAGTCAAGGAAACCATAATAGATGGTCAGTTTCTTGGATGGAACTGCTACACCACGCTTTCTTTGTATCCTTGAAATATCATATCTGTCACGTCTCTGACCATTATCAAATGTGTATGATTTAGCAATATTAGGCGAACCAGCAGTCAGTTCAGTTACATTTGCCCTTACACCGGATTTTTCAAAATCAATAATCTCATTATTTTGGAAAGTTTTATTGTTTAGATAGGCAAACTTGATTCCTGATGTTGATGTTTGCTCAAGGTAGATTGCCTTGGCATTAGATAGGTTACCTGTAAATGTATCACCAATAATAAGATCATTAGTTGATGAATTTGGACCTGACAAATTAGCACAGGACATTGCTGGTGCGGTGGCATCATTTACATCAACCGATTCGTAAACAGCATGTACAACATAAGCATCGGGTACATTCAGTGATATTTCAACATCCTGAACCCTAGTTCCGAATGGGAAATCTCCATAAGTAAGACCATCATTTAGTGTGGTGCCAGCTAGTCCAACAGCATCAGTTCCAGATGCTGGATCATTTGACTTGTCAATAATAATCTTTTTGGCAATATTTTTTCTCTTCTTCTTGGAGGCAAGTTGTGTTTGTAAAATTGTACCAAGAAGAACTGCTGAACCAGACCCTGAAAGACCCTTGATCGAAAGACTGGTTCTATCAGAGCTAAATGTAAACTTGTCCCTTGTAAGGACTTCCGTGCTACCATCACTCTCAAGTGAGAGGGTGTATCTTTCCTCATCAAATGCTGTCCAGGTCTGAGTGTTTATATCATCAACACCGATTGCACTGGTCTCACCATTAGTTATTGTAACTACCTTTCTAACCCTGAATGTAGCGTTGGAACCCTCAAGATTTACAGATTGAACATTAGCATTTGGGAGGACACTGTAAAGTGCATTACCACCAGAAAGGTTTCCAATTCGGGATGTTCCTCTTAACTTGGTTGTAACAAGTTTCAGATCGTTAGCATCAAAGTTGGCAGTTGGAAGTTGACCATCAACAATTCCAGTAACAGTTGTTACTCCTGTTATTTGAAAACTAGTAGCACCAACAGAGACAACCCTTGCCATGGAAATGTCCAGGAATCCTGGTCTTTCATATGTTATGAGATTGCCGGTTGTCACAACTCCAATAAAACTATTACCTTGAAGTGCTGGACTTGTTACGGTGGATATGGTTCCAACCGTTCCATCAAGTTCAAGTCCAGTTATTTTTGCATTCTCAAAGGTAAGAATGTCACTTTGTACAATATCAGCAGCAAATGTGTGAGATGTCCCAACTTGAGAATGAACAGATTTTGCGTCAGATAAGGTGAACTGTCTAGATGATTTAAGAATCCTACTAATATCAGGAAATCCATTAAAGAAGATTTGCTCACCTCTTAAGAATCTACCTTGAACACCTACAAGAACAGCCGTATCAGAATTGGTGGTTGCTGTTTTAATAAAACCAGATGCACCACTTTGACCTCCTTCTACTCGTGTTGACTTAGCAAGTGATGCTGCTAGATTAAGTACAATCTCAGTATCAGTTTGAATATCAAAGAGGGATAAATCCCATACATTAAGGGCAGAGTTGGCGGCGTCGTATGAACCTGATTCTAAGGCAAAATCATAAATTCTTGCCTTACCAATCTCATTACCAACTGCTGGTCCATTAGGAGTTTCATTTACCCTTTGATCCCTTAACGATAGAGTGTTTGTGGTTATAAAACCTATAGGACCACTACCAGAAACATTATTAACAGCAACCGTTGGGGCAAAATCAAAACTGATGCCAGTGTTACCAACTGTTCTGGTGGTTCTGGGTTTTGGAACATCAATAAACTGTGGAGACTTGATTTCAGTCTCATAACCTCTCACATATGCCCTACCAGGTGATACTTGATATATCATTAGGTCATCACTTGGCACAAGACCACTTCTTGTAGTCTGACCAGGAGTAAACACACCACCATTACCCTCTAAGTTATTGAGACTTTCTTTGAGCGTAGTATGTAACTCGGAAATATAGTAATGACCTGATTCATCGAAAGTTCTTCTTGCTAACTCATTACCAAGTTTGTTATATTTAATTTGATTATTGATAGCATTTTTTAACTGACCATTAAATACCTCAGCAATCTGAACAAATCCTTGAGTATCAAAGTTACCAAGTTCTTTTTTTGCTAATGTTGCAGTAATTTTAAATCTATCAGCACCTGGTGCTGTATAATTGTTAAAACCACTAGCATTGTCATATAGTGTTTCATCATCATCTGCTGTGATGATCTTTTCTTCAATCTGAAAACCAATTCTATAGTTTGATACAGTCGAATATTGGTCTAGAATCAGGATCTGATTGTCAACGGTGACAAAATTACCCCTAAGATAGAAAATACCCGCACTTTGGGTAAAAGCGGTTCCAGTTCTTGCTGCCTGATCAACAATTGTATTAGCAAAACCTTCACCAGCAGCAATAAATGAGTTTCCAAATGCTAATGCTGTGTTTGTAGTAAGAATTTCATCATCAAAGAAGACTTCACTAGAATTTCCATCATCACTGGAATCCTCATAGTTCAAATAAAGTGTGTAATTGCCATTATCTGATTGTTGATTAGTAATAAATGTAACTACCCTTGCTGATACACCAGAAGTTCTACCAGTAATCTTTTTACCAAGAAGATTATCAAGATAAAGATTTACTGGAATGCCTAAAAACTCAGGTTGTATCTGAATGCAATGAAATTTTTGTTTATAAGATGAATTTCCAGGAATGACAACACTTCCTTCCTTGAAAGTGTGGTCACCCATTGCTTCAATCTGTCCCTGAAGGATAGATTGAATATTATTTAACTCTCTTGCCTGAATTGGGTAGGCAGGTTTGAATAGTACCTTATTGTAGTTTTTAGTTGCGTCAAAATCATCAAAATAAGGAGCAACGTTGAGATTAGTTTCCTGTGGCATGATTTCTTAGAATTGCAAAATGATTTTGACGTCTTCTTTCTGGGATGTAGACCTTGTTACTGGTGGTCTATTATCAACATATATGATATTGCCAGAATATTTTTTGGATTCAGGATTCGCAGCACCCATTGTAAATTCCTGACCCAGATTATATGTCCTACTATTTATTACGGTACTTATACCTGAGAATGAAGTGCTAATCTGCAATGTGGCAGTTCCGCCAACAATGTCTACACTTCCTCCTGGGTTTGCTTTAGCATCCCCGTCAAATAATATATTAATAAAACCGTATTCTGGACTTGCATTTTGTGAACCATCAGAGTTAAAACCTACATTAGTTCTATCCTGCCAATATTTTAATACTCCAGTTGTCTGATCATATGAAATAACCCTACCTACCGCTGTTGAACCAAGACCCACAGTTTGTGTAATCTCTTGATCACCAGCGAATACAACAGAACTATATCCAGTTCCAGTTAATCTGAGTGCGTAGGTCGCCGCTGCCTTGTCGGATGATAAAAGATCAGATGATCCAAACTGTTGTGGGTTCTCTACTAATCCAACCCTGGCAAATTGATTGCCAGTGATAAAATCAGGATTATCAGTATCATTCTCATACCTTGAATATGCAAGTACGTTAAAGGCTCCCAACTCAACATAAACATCATGACCATGACCACCAGGAGGAGGAATAATCACATTAAACACTGGTGTGGTTGTCCCTGTCAAACCTTTTTCTGTAAGATCTATTGTTCCAAAGGTGTATCCTGAACCACCATTTGTTACTGACACAGATTGAACCTTACCATCGGCATTGATTGTAACAGTTGCCGTGCCACCCACGCCATCACCCTTAATTGTTACCCCTGTGTAGGTGTTAGCATTACCAAGTCCAGCACCCCTATTTCTGATTGTGATAATCTTTATCTGACCACTTGATTCGGCATTTGTTTTAATTATTGCTGTTTCAGTTGAGTTCCCCCAGTTTGAGGGAACTGGAATATAGTTTACTGAATCAAACTTGATGGCATCACTCGGTTTAATCGTATAGAGATACTTCCAAATGTATCCATCACCGCTTGAACCTGCCGCCCTTGGTTCAAGATCAGTAAAGGTGGGTTCATCCAACGAAGGGCTACCTTTAAAATTGTTTTCTGGGTTAGCATTATTAAAAAGACATACATAAACCCTGAAATCACTATTCATCACATAGTAATTTGCTGAATAGATATTAAACGAACCAGACGGTTGTGAAGGATTGTTTCTTGAGATGTCATTCCTCCACATGTCATAAATGTTTCCAGATGACCAGTTATTTCTGGTGACAACCTGAGAAACATCACTACTATTGACCTTTTTAAGGGCAATCATCGTGTCCCAATAATCATTTGATTGATCTAAACTATCTTTGGGAGATGGGGGTGCTGAATCCCAGGTATCTGAATAGTCACTGGCATTTGGCAGACCAATAAACGTATAATATGAGTTCGTGTTGGTCTGAACTCCCGCCACAAAGTTTTTAGCATTTAATATACGAAGTTGATCAGTTATAATCGCAGCCATTTTATTAGGACTTTTTGTTTATTTATAGGGGATTAGAGGTAGTTCTTAAATTTCAATGATTGCGTTCTGTTAACCAAACCAGAGGTTGATATTCCAGTCACACCATCATCACCATAGAAATCAAAACTCTTGGGATCTGGTCTCTCTGCAAATTCAATAACACCCCAACTGTAGTTACCTAATGATGGCTCTCTCTGAGGTGTATCATCTATACCCGCATGATAATCATCAACATTACATACAATCCTTTTGATTGTTGTCGTGATACCAACACTCTCCTCATTGAAGACCGTCCTCATCTCTACAACTGCTAATGCAACCTCATAAACAGCATCAAGGAATGTGGTTGCTGTACCAACAGTGGAGGCAAATGTGCTCCCAAGTGATATATTTGTGTTACTTATCACAACACGATCACCAACATCAAGAGTGCTTACTGTTACAGCAGTTCCAACAAGTGAAAGATCTCTCATTGGAGATTCAGTTGGAATATATGTCTCAAAATAGATTTGCTTCTGTGATCCATCAGTGGTGGTTCCAATGCCGGTTACAACACCGAAGTCTCCTTCGTATGATGTAACATTGATTGTCTCTGTTATGATTCTAGGTTCAGAGATGAGTACGAGGGGTTCTGTGCTATAATTAGTGCCACCGTCATCAATGGTAACAGAGGTCACAATATCACCTGTTAGAGCGGCAGTGGCGGTTGCCTGAGTGCCTGTTTCAATACCAATAGTAACGGTTGGTATAAAGTCATAACCTTTACCAGGATTTGGAATGTTTATTGCCGTGATTGTACCAGCAGTGCTAACAGTTGTTTCCGCAATAGCACCCTCAAACTCATTCTGTGATGTGAGTGTTATTCTGTTCTGGAAGGTTCTAAATGATGTTTCATTATTAGCGTCATACAAGGGTCTCACAGAATCAACATATACCTGAGTGGATGCAGTTCCCACTGATGATGTGATATAGGATGTTGGGAAGATATTGGGCTCATATTTAATCCTATCCTTACCCACAAACTGACCGTTAATCTTTTTATCAACAGTTTGTCTACACCAGGTAACTGGTCTTGTTGTGGTCTTATCAAAGGCAAGACCAGGACCTTCATAAACATTTGTAAGAAGAGCATCCACAGTAGTGATGCCTGCGACAACCCTCTTATTCTGTTGAAGTATATCTGTTTGTCCTACTTCCGGGTTTGCATTCAATTGAACAGTATCACCAGTTTTAACTGTTTCAAGAACATCCCTAAACACGACATCAGAATCACCACCACCCTTGTAGAATATGATTCTAGAAGAATCACCAGCGGGAACTCCCGATCTAGGACCTTTAGGTGCCTCATTAAATGTAATCTGACTTCCTCCCTCAAATGTGTAAGATTCTCCAGGAACTTGAAGAATATCATTGATAAAGACAAGAAGTGTCTGGTCAACCTCAATGTTAGAATCCCTTGCTGCTACAATTGAAATTGGATTACCATTAAGAAGTAGTGGGAATACCCTATCCAAACCGTTAAAGTACATATCAATTCTATCAAGCACCTCAAATTCGCCGGGTGAGAAAGCATTGAACGAATCACTATAAACATCTTGAATAGTGATTTGGAATTCATCAAATGATAATGTGGGATCAAGAGGAATGCCAGTGGTTCCACCAGTGGGGACAGTCAAAATTTCCTGATTCTTGAACGCATATCCAGTGTGTTGAATCTCAAATTCAATGATACTTGAACCCTGACCAACCTTAATATCAATGGTCGCACTCGTTCCGATACCAGTATTAGAGGAAGTGGAATATATCAGTGGGATATTATCATAGTTAAGTGGCTCTTCTATAATGACAACAGGAGGATTGGATTGATCGAATCCACTACCAGGATTTGTTATGGTGACACTATCTACATTTCCATTAACTATGACTGCCTCACCAATATGAGTGTCAATAGGTACAACACCATCATAAGTTTGAACACCCACAGTATAAGCAGTAACAACACCAGCCCTGTAACCAGAACCACTGTTTCCAATGCTGATGGATTGAATAGCACCGGAGCCTGAAACAACAGCAGTTCCACCAGCACCAATTAATGGTTGATAACCAAATCCTGCTGATGAACCAACTGATACAATCAATCCACCAATAGGTAGATTGCCCTGATTAGGATCATATCCAGTGGCAGTTCCAAGACCGGGATTAAACTGAGCAGTGGTTACACCAGCACTCTCAAGGTTAATATATTCTCCAACTTCACCAACCTGAATACCCTGTTGTGACTGATAGATATTATTCAGCAAATAGATTGTGTTGGATGTGATGCCAGTTACATCATTACCACCCGTTTTCATCACAAACTCACTAGTAATACCAGTAAACTGATCAGTAATATCATCAAATACAAAGTTCTTGCTATAGGTTTCCTCTGTGCTATCCTCTACACCCCTCTTGGTGAACACCCTTCCACTAAATCTGGAATTTGTGGTGATACCAGTGAAGTCCCTTGCATCAGGTGGATTGGTTGTAGATGATACAGGAATTTTTCCATATGGGGCACTGACAAAGTTCAATGTATTATCAGTAATTGTGTAGTTACCGGTAAACTTAGTAACTGCTGCACCTGCGGAATGGGTAGCAATAAGGGAACCAAGGATTGGTCTCTCCACAAACACTGTGGTTGCAGTTCCCACAACAAAGGATGTGACCCTCATAAACTCATCATCTATCTTGATTATATCATTTGATGCTATAGTATTAATTCCACTAGTGATGAACCGAGTATCAAAGACAATATCTTGGGAAAGTGTCGCATTGATATTAGTAGGGGTAATGGGTGCCTGAATCATATTGTCAATCGTAATCAGTGCTTTGGTATTCTGATTAATTGCAGTAATATAATGTGAGGTTCCAGAACCGACAGCATCAAACTCAATTTTTGTAGGAATGATCGACTGAGCAGCAGCAGGACTGGTGGCAAAACCAATGGCCTGATCACTTATCTTGATGGCAAACAAATCAGTTGGAAGTTGATTTACTACACCAACACTACCACCAAAATCAGTTGGTTTAATACCGATTCTTGATGAAAGTCCAAGCACCTCATACTTGACTGCCTCACCAGTCTGGAAGAAGTGATTTGGTGATATGACAACACTGGATAATGTATTGACCCCAGTAACACCATCAAACTGTCTCTCAAAGATTTGATCACCATTATGTGTGAGATTAAAACTCTTCTTAATGTTAGTAAGTGTTCCTTGATAACTTCCAGAATATGTCCTAAAGAATCCATCATTATAATCAATTTGATTTAAATCAACATCTGCAAGAGGTTCTCTTAGATTGACAAAGAAGGTTTTTACCTCAACAGCAATACCAGCATTTGGGGTGTAGACAACATGCACATCATTACCTGTGGTGGTCACACCAACTGTTCCCAGACCAACACTAGTTGCTACGTTTCCATATTCAACTAAGTTTTGGACTGGCCTGGCCGTAGAGTTTAATACATTCAGTTCAAACATTTCATGATTATTATTTGCTGTATCTTCTACACAAATAGCCATATATGATGCAGAATACGCTTCAGCGGTTGTTGTTTCATAACTGGAAATAATATGCTCGGTTGGTGAACCAGAGGATGGAATAGATTTATAACTACTTCCAACCCTTGCGGTGGTCATTGATGTAAACCCAGTTGTGCTGGTGCCCCTTACGTGAGAAACAACCTGACTATATGATGTTGCTGCTATTCCAGGGTTTGGATGGAATATCAAATTAACATCAGAACCACTAATCTCTCCACTATATGTTCCAATACCTCCACTGAAACTTAATCCAGAATTTTCATCAATATTATTGTATTCAACGATAAACACATCAGTGTCATCGTGAATAATATTAAGCTCAGCGAAGTGGAAATCATCACCAGATACCAAAAGATTCAAAATCTTATTTGATCTGAAACTTGTGCCAACAGAGACAATGGTTGTGTCTGTCCCTGTTGGTACATTAACCTCCTGAGAACTAAACTCAACAATGTCGCCAAAAGATGATCCTGCCGCACCAACTGCCTCTGGTTCAAATGCAAAGCTGAAGGATGAAACGCTGTAGTTGTTTAAGGTAAATTTGATTGGATGGAATTCAAAATTCCATTCTTGAGAATCAATACCAACATCAACATCACCCAGATCAAGAACCGTAAATAGTTTACCATACTGGGTCAGATATGCTAAATCATCATCAACTATTGTGGTTCCAACTAACAACATTCTCTCATCAGTAAATGTTGTATCCTTTACAAAGAATAACTGTTTAGCAAATTTAACAGAAGTTGAAAAATCAGCGACATTAGAAAATGCTTCTGGACGGGCATTGCTATTGAATGAATCACTTACATCATCAATTTTGATTGCCCTATTACCCTGAGATTCAAAGAAGTCAGTCAGGATTACATTTTCAAAAAATACTTTATCAGATAAAGATTTTCCATTTACCTGGAATATATTTTCTTGAGCATTATCGAAGTCATAATAGCAGTGAATATCACCCGATCCCACACAATCAACAGTAAATGATATTTGTGTGTCCTCAACATCTCTTACAAATGTAGAGGGTGATTCACTGACAACCTGTAGATCAGAAAACTTCCTAAATCCAGCAGTATGATTCAGAGCACCAACAGTTTTATCCCATACATTGAGTGGTACTGGTGATTTAAGTGAATAGGAAAATCTTTGATAATATTCATTATCAGGAATCTTCTGTAATTCATCATTTAAGAATCCGGTGTTTCTTTCCCATCCATAGTTTATCGTGGTTCCGGCACCTGCTTTAATATCACCCTTGAAATCAAATCTTTTAATAACAATTCCTTTGGTTTTAGATGAACTACCGGTGATAATATCCCCAACAAGAAGATCAACCTGAGACTTGATTTTTAAAATATTGGTGCTTTGATTAAACTTATCAATGACACCAACATTTGGACCCCAGGTTACTGTCTCATCTGTGAGGAATTTATTCTTCCTCAACTCAGAAGTATAAATGGGAAGATGTTCCTCAGGAATAACCTTTGAAGAGTCAAATGATAATATGTTTCCAGGAACATCATTTTCTCCTAGTTTATCCTTCAATGTATATTCGACATACGCACCAGATCCACCAGCATTAGTTTTAACACCAACCACACTAAACAAATTATGTCTATATTGATCGGAGTTATAACCTTTGCCGGTTGTTCCAATACCAATGTTGATATTCTCAACATAAACTTTTCCACCAATATAAAATGGATACTCATCATCACTATTAAACTGGTTGGTTAAGTCTAGTTTTACGGTAGTCCCATTTCCATCCAGAGTGATTGCACCGATATAGTAACCATTTGAGTTATTAACTGGAATGATTCTTGGTGGTGTATTAAAGAATCCGGTTGAGTTTGTGATGATTTTAACCTCGGGATCACCTAACTCATAATCAAGAACACAATCAACAATATCATCAGTAAAACCATCCCTCACAACCAAGGAAGGTGCTGTAAGATAGTCAATACCAGATGAGGTAATACCAATCCTACTGAATGAGGAAAGTGCATCAATTTCAACAATCTCAGGAAGATTGGCAGTCGGTTTAAGGGTTTGATCAGTCGGGTAGTTCCATCCAATATTATTGGATTTGAACTTTTGATTGGTAATTCTGCCAATACTGGTTGACTCAGCAAAAAGTATTGCTCCTGCACCAGTATCCGTTTTTATATTGCTGATGCCTGGAAGTTGAGTATATCCGTAGTTGTTGTCAATCAGATCAATCTTCTTAATATCACCAAAGGCAGTTTTTGATGACGTTTGATAGTTTGGTATGGATGTGGTCTGATCATATGAAACTATCTCAGAGAATGCTCTAATATTAAAATCAAATGTTGTAGAGCCAATCCCCACAATCTTATGTCTGCCATCAAGTTTTGATACTGACTTGAATATGGTATTATGTGAGATCACCTCAGTATCAATAACAAGTTTCTTCTCATCAAGTATGAATGACTCATTTTCAAGATTAAACTTGTAATACAGTGCTGGAGGAGTATCCTTCACTTTTATTCTAAGTGCTCCGTCTATTCCAACCACACCTGATGTCTCAACATCAAAATCAGAATCTTCTTCAGTGTTGAAATATTGATTCAGATAAAGGGGATCAGTAAAAATATCCATCTTAAATGCTGGATATCTAATTGAGTTTGATACAAATGACAGTGACTCATCAGAAAGATCAAAGAGAAGATTAGTGGTAGCATTTACGACAGGATTAATCTTGGAGATAGTACCAATACCAGCAGATGTAATATTGACAAAGTTTGGAGATACTTTATCAAGTTCAACCCTGTCCTCAACAAGTTTAATCGAAGTCGAGGTATCAAGATAGACATAATACATTTTCTCATTTACCAAACCACCTGATGGAGCGGGTGATTGATAGATGATCTTATCACCAGTTCTAAATCTATTTGTGGATACTCCAATAGCATTGGTGGTCGTATTTACAGCGGATGCGGCAAATTCAAATGGATCAAATACGATCCTTCTATTAAAATTATTATACTTAACAGTGATTGTTTCTTCATTAGTTGGATTGAGTTGAAGATCAATAATGTCATCAACAAATAGACCGTGGGTTCCAGCTGTGGAGACAACAACCTTAGTCCTCTCAGCACTTCCTGTAACTACATTTTCAAAATCAGTTTTCAAACTATGATACACACCAGTTCCAGTAGATGTAAAATAAAATAGACCAATTATTTCATTTTCAATACCAAAATAACCTGATGTTGTAACACCGATCTTAGTTGATGAAAGACCAATAAAGTTCTCACTGATTGGGGCAACAAACAGGGTTGAGTAGAAATCAAGATCCCTCTTAGGTTCATTCGATTCACCATTCCATATCTCTATTGATGTTCCACCATTCTTATTATAAGTAACAGTTTCATTGATTCTAAATCCATGAGCAGGGAGATAAAGTTGTTGTTCGGGTGCAAAGATACTAGCAATGCCAGCGCCAGGATTACTGAACGTAAGTGTCTTACCAGCACCAGTTATTGCTTCACTACCAATTCCTAATGCCTCGGCAGGATCAAAGTAAAATTCAGTATTCTTTCTTAGAAGTTTTGTTGTCTTAAGTGTTCCAACGTTAATTGAGAATGACTTTGGATCTTGGAACAGGGGAACGTTACCAGTGTGAGCAATACCAGTTGTTCCATCCTGTTCTCTAAGAACTCTTACCCTATTATTAAGAGGATCACTGTTTAGAACCTTGACTCTTTCAGATGAAATGGTAATGATATCATTGGGTCTCATGAATGGATACTGAAAAGCACCACCAACACTAAAATATGTAACTATACCAGTGTTTGCTGCTGTATCGACATCATCAAGGAGAATGTAAGAACCAGTGTTGATACCAATCTGATAGAATCCATCAAGACCAGCAAAGTAATCAGATAGACCATCAATCCTAAGTTCAGTCCCATCAATCAATGAATGGGGCTGAGTCATGAATCCAACAAACTTATTTTCAACCCCGACATTCACAAATTCAATATCTGTAAACAGGGTTGTGGAAATATCCACATTATTAACCGGTTTACCACCAACTTTAGAGACAGCAGCCCTGGCAGACCTACCATAGGTATCACCAGAGAACAGAATCTTGTCAGACACCTTATAGTTGCTTCCACCAGTTAGAATGCCAACATTGTCCACACTACCCTGAGATGTCCCGGTGACCTCAATAATTTGCTCCCTTTCTTTATTGGAGTTGAAAATGTAATCATATCCACCAAACAACGAGTTAATCTTGTATGCTGTTGTTATCCTTCTCCAACCATTTTCTACCAAATCATAACTAACATGATTTGATAATAGTTTGAAGTTGAAATCATTCTGCTTATGTTCAAAAGAATCACCAATCAGATATGGGAATAATGGTTTTTTAATACCCTTGAATGGACCACTACTTTCGGTTAGTTCTGAAACGGTGGCAAAGTAAACAAATTTTCCATTTGGATATTCTGGTGTCACACAGAATCTACCATTATTTTTGTTAAGATCTCCAATATCTGTAAAAACATAGTCCTCAACAAAGAATCCAAGAGGATACAGACTTAGTGGTGGTCTATTGGGGGTAACTTTTGCCTCGTATCCACTCTTCATCCTCCTTACAGTGCCACCGGATTGGGTATCATATCCATAAGGACCGTAGATTGGTGATCCATCGTATGCCCACCCAATAATTGGTGAGTGAAACTTATTATTAACTTCTAAATTGTTAACAAGTTTCAGATCGGGATGATTATATTGTGGTTCGCCATTGGATTTTAATCCATAGACTGCCGCCCTAAGATTTCTAGGAGCATATAGATGCGAAAGTTGTGTTGAGTTGTTTAAAGAACCGACTGTGATGATACAATCATCACTTGTGAGATTCTTGAAGTTTTGTTCAAATTTATTGATAGTCCAGTTATTAATATTCGCAGATACTGATCCATCTATACCTGCCGCATTTACAGTAATAAATGAATCACTCCTATAACCCACACCCCCATTAACAACGATGACAGATGTAATGACACCATTTGTCAAAACAGGAGTCAACTTACAGTACAGCCCCCCTGTGACATCAAGTGTGGGTGGTGAGTTGTAACCACTACCACCCCTATTGACCACAACCTCTTTAATAGCACCATCAGCAACAATGGGTGTCAGTTGAGCACCACTTCCACTATCAAGAGTTGTGCTGGGCAATCTATTGAAGTTAAAAATCTCAGATGAACCATAACCAACACCAGATGTGGTCACATCAGCGTTGGTGATTTTTCCCCTGAATATTGGTTGAACAGAACAAATAATATCCTGCCCAAAACTGGTATTAAGACCAACCGCACCCTCAATACTTACAGTAATTGGTTTATAGTTGAAACATCCATCACCCTCACTAGTGAGATCAACGCATATTGAGTTATCAAGATTATATCTTGTACCAAGTGATCCGGTGCTCTTCTCAAAAAGTTTAAATCTATCATCGTCAAGTTTACCAACCAGATATTCGGTATTGGTGCTTAATCCTCCGATATCAGTTGTTTTTTGGAAATAGCAAATAATCTCACCAGTTTCATATCCGTGGTTCTTAATCGTGATGATATCAAGTGCTGTGCTTACCCCAACAGCGGCAACAGTCTTTTCCCGATTTTTGTATCCAGCACCAGGATTTGATACATTAATGGTGCTTACAATTTTCTTCCTTTCAACTGTTGAAAATGTTTGGGTGCCATTACCCAGACCAAGGAGTTGTACCGTGTTTATTCCAGCAACAGCATCATCAAAACTTGGGAAGAGTCTGATCCTCCTGCCATCAATGACCTTAGAGAAATATGTCTGATTGGTGGTAAGACCCACGATTGGGTTTGGATTAGAATCATAGGTAACATGCTCAATATCCCTAAGATTGTGGAATGTTGTAAAACCGATGAAATCATCATCTAAATCCACACCACCTATCGTGGTGGTATAAGCAATCCCTGCTAGGAATGGGATAGAGTGTGAAACCTCTATCATATTGACATGTGCCTCAGCAGGAGTTGTTGGACTTCCTCCGCTGATTTTTACAATGGGTGTTTCAGTGTAATCAAATCCATTGTTTATGATTCTAAGTTCCTGAAGACCACCCTCAACTGAGATAGTTCCTGTTGCCCCAGTCCCAAAATCGTCAGTGATATTTAAAACTGGTGGATTGATTACATCATAATCCTTTCCATCACTACTAACATCAAAAGATTCAATGCCACCATAGAAAATAACATCGTTTGATTTATAGTTCTCAATCTCTACGCCATTTATGAGTATGCCTGTGGAACCTGGTTTTGTTGTAAATGTTCCTGCTTCCCTAATCGGCTCGTCAATCTCCCTGTATATCTTTTGACCCAACACGGGTTTTTTATAGAATGGATAATAGGTAAACTTATTATCAGTGACTGTTCCTATGGGAACAATATAGTTTCTATTAAGCAGATTTGACTTACTCTCCGCAAGTCTAATACTGAAGGCATCAACCCTTTGAACAAAAAACACACCCTCTGGTAGATTGGTAAATCTGCTTCGTGTGGTAGAACTTATTGTACCATCATCAACTTGAATTGTTGTGGTGATATCATTATGATTATAATATACGGCATCACCAGTATATAATCCATGATCAGCACTTGTTGTGAGTGTGATTATGTCGAAGTTTGCCGCACCGGAAAATGTAAAAGTTTTGTTATCACACCTAATCTCATTAGCATATCTTGGGATGCTATTACATGCGATGAGATTCTTCTCCCCCTTAGCATATACATTTAGTATATTTGCATTAAAATCATTGACACTGGTAAGTTTATTTGAATCGCCTTTCAAAAGTTGATTTTCCACCGAGAACTCATTTGATAGGGTGGCTACGGGAATGACAGTTACAACCTTAACGTTCAACACCGTATCTGAATCTATCGAGGTTATCTCTCCCTCAGTTACTCTTGATAGATGTTTGTCGGTGATGTTAATCTTGTATCCTACCCTATAATCATGTGCCTCAAAAAATGAGAGTTGGTAGATATTATTTCCAGGATTTATCAGTGTGATTGATTTTACATCCAGTTTCGACTTTACATTGTAGAACCAATCTGACTTGGTATTATCCGATATACCAATGGTCTTAAGACTTATCCTATCACCCTTCTCAATACCAAAGTTACTATCAACATATTCAATCTCCTTTAGGGTGGAGACTATTCTAAATCTAACCTGATTCCCAGTTCCCACACCCACATTTACGAATGAAAAATCATCCTTTCTCACATCAGTCGTTGAATTGAAATTGGATGTGGTTGTGGTTACTCCAAGAAACTGAGTGAGGTTCTTATCAGTGTATGAAAGGATATTTTCTTCTCCATTCGTATCAACTAAGGATAGTGTTCCTGAGGAGGGGAAGTCAATGGTGGAGTCCACATCCAGAATAGTTGAACCAATACTCACATCATTTAATAGTTTTGTTTTTGAGTTAGGTTCAAACTTACCAAAGATTGTTCCATCTACATCAATGTCCCTCTGGTAACCAGAATCAATGGATATCTGATAGAAGTTTCCATCAACATTGAGTTTTTCAACCTTTGTGACAGTTCCCCTGGAACCTGTTGACTTCTGATATACGGTATGATTCTTAATCAGTAATGGGTCACCAACATACTCCTCAATGACATAATCCTGACTAACAAGATAGTTAGCATCAGATGGTCTAATAAGGAAGTTATCTGGTTTGATTATCTCTACATCTTCACCATAGATTGCCTTGAACAGGATCTTGAAAGAGTCATCAGTTCCTTTTGATTTGTAAAAACTATCTGCTGCCTTTACAAAATTCTTTTGATTCAGATCGGTGGAAAGGGATCTTCTCTCAAATCCAGGTGTAATGAGTGTTTTTAACTTGTTAAAAAACTCCTGTAAGAACAGGACACTAAGATTTTTTACGGTTGCTCCAGACTTATGAGCGGCTGGAAGGGTTGATTGGAATGTTAGTTTATCAGGTATGATATTGTCGAGATACTGGGTTACACCACTAAATCCCCTTACACAGTCTTCAAAAGTTGTTGTTGTCTTAGATCCATACTTGATAATCTCATTGTCAATCAATATGAGACCATTCTCATCTGGGAAATCATATGTAAAATTAGTAGTGCCAGAAAGGGTTATCGTGGTATCAAGGATTCCTACATCAGCACCCAACTGGGTCTCTAATCTAATATTAGCAAGTTCATCAACCTTGACATACTGATCAAGATTTTGAATCAGATCTAGGGGACCGCCACCATTTTCCTGTGAAGTATAATATTCCTCTAAAAAATCAACCAGGAGTGGAAAGTCATCCCTCACATATGCAGGGATTTGGGATGCAATGACATCCTGAATTTTAACTCTATCTACCGCCATTTCTTATTAATAACCTGAAGAGGAACCTGAACTTGAGGGGGATGATGATGAAGAACCGGATGATGTTGAACTGGATGATGTTGAACTGGATGCACCCGTTGTACCAGTTGAATATGTATTCTGTGTGGTCTGAGTTGAACCATCAATTCCAGTTGTCACACTAAATGAGTCAGCAGTCTGAACATTTGTTTGTGTGGTGGCCGATACAGATGCAGTTACCTCAGATCCGGTAATAATAGGTGTGCCCCTCACAAGCACGCCATTGGAGTAGGAGGAGGTAACTATGTAGTTACTACCAGAAATATCATCACCAGATGCAATATCATCTGTTACAGCACTTATGGATACATTATTTGTATCAAGTTGAAGATAAAGATCCTGCTTTCCGATTACATCATTTGAGTAAGGGGTGGCAGATATTTCAATAAGTGGCTCACTTCTATTTACTACGGTAGAAATAATGTTTATTGGTGCAATCATCAGTTCACCCTTCACATAATCAATAGTACCAACATTCTGCTTTACAATCACAAACTCAGTCTCGGAGTTCAACTTAAACAGGAACAACGTGCCATTTTTAAGTGATTGATCAGGAGAGTCACCAAGATATACGGTGTCTGAGATACCAGCAACCTTAAAACCGGATGATTTGATGTTGAGTCCAATCTCACCACCATGTGTTCCATGTCCATGATTCTTAATGTGGAACCTGTTTCCAAAACATATCTCATACTCCGCAAATGTGTTAAGGAGACACTGAAGGTCCCTCCTCATATTCACGGTGGTGATATTGGATGTGATTGATGTATGACTGTTATCCAGGACATTCTGAAACTTACTATACTTGAACCTGGCACCAAACTTATTCAACTCAGCCGAATCAGCGTATGAGTTCACATTGGTCCTACACAGTCCCAACACAGCAGCGGAACCAGGTGCCTTATTCTCATTATAATATACAAATGAGCTGGTCTCCACATACAGATACTTAAGGTCAACAATTTCTGGAATGATTCCAGCAACAGAGTATCTCTTAAGTTGTCTTTGTATATCCTCCTTTACGGATGATGATAGGAATACACCATTGATTGGTTTCACCGCGATCATGACCTTACCAAACTGGGGTGGGTTTAGATCCTCACCACCGAATGCTGATACTGACTCCGCCTCTGGATAGATCTTGGGAATCATCGTCTCATAATCAGTGGAGGTCACAGCCCTATTTTGTGATGCATAAATCTGAGGTGCAAATCTCTTGATTGATTCCACATCCTCAATCTCAGAACCACCAAAACTTGATTGGTCCACAACCATTGTGGTTATGTTTGCCGTTATCGGACCCCCGTTATTATTAACCAACTGACCAGCATAGGAAAGTCTACCAATATTATTACCATTCAATCCGTTTGATATGATATATCCCACCTCAATCACATTTGGTTCCACCACCGGCAATCCAAAGATACCATCACCAAATAGCAACTCATACCTCTCATTATCAATCTCCTGCACGAAGTAGATTGGTGAGTCACCATTAACCTCAAATAATCCCTTTGATTCCTTATATTCCCTTAACACCGAGGAGTTGGCTGATTCCCTCACACTCACCCTGATTAGATTCGTATCGATACCACTATTCGGAAGGATATATTTCTGATTGGGTGTCCTGGAGTTCACATTAAACTTCTGTTCAATAAATGTGCCCTCATGGACCGTGATGGTATCAAATATGGCAAGTCCATCATCATTCACACCAACGGTGATGTCCTCCGGTATTGAGAAGGTATATGACTGAGAACCGAATGTGCTTGCTGAGACGGCAACTATACCCCTCTTGAGTGTCACCGCAACAGTCGTGGTTCCTGACACATCAACGGCAAAGGATACGAATGCCTTTGCCGATCTCCTGGGTCTGGGCGTATATCCGATATTCTTTGCCAATGATACCACATTCTCCCTCAATGTGGCACTATCGATGAAGACCTCATTGGTCACCATATTGGCATTATATGAACTGATATACGTGTTATATGCTAACAGATCTATAATGGTTGAGAGATTGGATCCATCAAAATCATAATCAGTAAAGTTGGAATTCGCACGAAGATAATCCCTCAAGGATGTCTTGATCTGATCGAAATCTAGATTGCTGAAATTTACTAAAGGCATTTACCTGGAAAGCTCTAATGCGAATGTTATCTGCTGTGGTGTTGCAACAATACCTATAATATTATAAAAGATTGCCACATCAAAGGAATTATTATCAATATTTGGTTTTACAACCACATTAGTAAGATTGACCCTGGGTTCATACTTAATTACCGTGTTCTCAATCTGTTGCTTAATATCTGATCCGGTAATCTGATCCAGGTTCTCAAACAGTGTTGTATAAACATCGGAACCCACGTCAGGTTGAAAAGGTTTTTCACCGGGGATCGTGAAGATCAGGTTACGGATTGATCTTGAGATTGCATTCTCATTATTCAATCCAATCAGATCATTATTCAGGGGGTTAGTCTGAAACGTCGCACTAATATCTTTAAATGGTTTACTAACCCTCTGGACAGGCATTATTATCGCACAATAGGATATGTCTTTATTTATAGGGTTTGTTCGGGATTATTGAATCCTCAATCTACCATCCTGGGAGTGATAGGTATCGATGGGATCCTCGTCCAATTGTTCAACAACCTCCCTCTCCTGGGTCGTCTTCCAGAAATAAGAATCCTCATCACCGAGTCCCATCCTGTCATGACCGTTCTCAACCTGATAATACTCCGTTGATACCTTGAAGTCGGGCATCTTTGGATTATCCGGCGTCAGACTGTTATCAAAAATCCTGGTCCTGTTATTCGGATACAGGCAATACTGACCATTCCTCAACTCAATCAGGTTATGTGACTTGTGCTCGGATGGTATCTCGGAGGTGCTGTAATCAATAATATCCGGGTCCTGGTGGTAGTTGTCTATCGTACACACATAGGTGCCCTTCTGGATGCCGTGGTCCCTCGTATAGACCTCATAATCCATGGACCCGATGAACTGCTTCTGGATGGCAACGATCCCATAGTCCATACAGTTCCAGAACTGGAGGTTAAACAGGTTCATATCGGGATCGGGTGTCCTTGGTTCCGATACGAATGCGCTGATGGGTAACTTATCATACATTGCCGCATATTCTGGAAGGTAGGTCTCAAAATAGAAGGCCCTTCCCGGTATGCTCTTTGCCGATACCCACCAACCCTTTACAAACTCCCCCCAACCCGATGTATGGTCGGTGAGGTATTCCTTTCTTACATAGACCTCCACATTAGGGAGGTTACAGATCAAACATGCCATTGAATAGAGATTTCCCGCTGATTTATCTATACATAAAAATACATACAAAAAAAGAGGGGTTTGTGACCCCTCCCGATTATCGACCCTGACCCCTGTATCTCTTCTTCGCGGGTCCCCTGCTGGATGCGGAATATTTTGTATGCTTCCCTTGACCCTGACGTGTCTTCTTGGGTGTTGCCTCAATGAACACCGTACCCAACATTGACTTCTTAATCTTTGCCATTAATCATACTCCTCAATTAGTGCATTTGCGATTAACTATACTCCTCGATGACACAATCCGTATTATTGATATGTGGTGTATCGGTGACCGGATCACCACCGGCGGACTTCTCATCAATCCATGATTGTGCCTCCGCCTCCGTGGAAAATGCATTTTCCATGATAAGATCAAACTTCGTGTTCCTTACCCTGAATGGCATTACCTACCTCCGATAAAACTGAGACCGATTCCAACCTGATATCGATGATTATCCCTGTTACCCAACTCATCGAGTATTGCGCCACAGAGATACCAGAGGTCATCATCCTCCTTATTATGTAGATGATCCTCACACCATTGTAAGATATGCTTATCCACAATATACTTATCCATCAGATCACCCTCGTCTTCTCATGTCCCACACGAATCCGTGGGTCACACCAGATCTCATAACCGGCCTCAATCGCATCCAGACAGAATGAGACATCCTCACCACACATATCCTGCACCGCACCGGATTCAAATACCTGCATCTTCGGGGCAAACCACGGATACTTCATCTTCTCATTCTCAAACACACCCTTCTGAATCATCACCCATCCAAATCCGGTATAATCAACGGTGAATGGTTTCTTACGATTCTGAATGCTATCAACCATCTCATGATT
>MDTD01145405.1_pt1 | contig 35372 bp, 29 predicted proteins | sample 811221 | NCBI WGS metagenome assembly MDTD01 (sample SAMN05326646, study PRJNA326480) | marine metagenome | isolation source: seawater | place: Pacific Ocean: South West | collected 2011
ACTTGTTCCGCTAAAGGAAGAACTCGGGTCGACATTTGCATCGTCTCTCAATTCTAATTCTTCAGAAATCTGGAACATCGGCGACATAGTACATGCAATTAGGATAAATGCTAACAAAATAGGTCTCATTGTCTTTGCTACGCCGTGCATAACTTAAACGCAATGTTACAACGGTGTAACCTCGTATCTGCTAATTCCGGTTTGATTGCCAGACTGACTCTGGCAATTATTCCTAAGTTCACAGGTCGCAAATTGTCTCAATCATCAACTTACAAACCAGGTAAGGATCACAGTTCGCATTTGGTCTGCGGTCTTCTAGGTATCCCTTACCGTCAATTGATACTTGCCATGGAATTCTAATCGATGCTCCTCTGTCAGATACACCATAGGAAAATTGGTCCCAAGATTGTGTTTCATGAGCGCCGGTCAATCTATCCTCGATATCTGCTCCGTAATTCTTTACGTGCTCCATTGCTCTTGTGCCTAATTTCTCACATGCGGCAGTAATGTGTTCCATTCCGCCATCTTCTCTCATAGCTTTTGTAGAGAAGTTTGTGTGAGCTCCTGCTCCATTCCAGTCTCCTTTTACAGGTTTTGCAGCGAGTGTTGCAGAGACTCCGTAATCTTCAGCAATTCTGTAAAGTAACCATCTTGCAATCCAAATTTGGTCTGCTACTTCAGGAGCTGCAACCGGTCCAATCTGGAATTCCCATTGTGCTGGCATAACCTCTGCGTTTATCCCAGATATTGCTAGTCCTGCATCAATGCAAGCATCCAGGTGTAACTCAACAATTTCTCTTCCATAGACTTCATCAGCACCCACACCGCAGTAGTAACCAAATTGTGGTGCCGGGAATCCGTTGTCTGGCCAACCTAGTGGCTTGATTCCATCAAAGAAAGTATATTCTTGCTCAATTCCAAAGATGCATTCTTCGATTTTGTGCTTAGCAGCCATTTCTGCGCAAGCAGCTCTGTTGTTAGTACTGTGAGGTTGCATATCTCTTGGAGTCATTACTTCAGTCATAACCAAAATGTGAGGCCAGCCTCTAATTGGATCATTGTAAAATGCCACTGGCTTTAGAACGCAATCAGAATCCTCACCAGCCGCTTGGTTTGTTGAGGAACCATCAAATCCCCAAAGAGGAAGTTCGGAAATATCCGAAATTTCATCTTTATCTGGCATTACTTTTGTCTTCGATCTCAACTTACTAGTTGGTTCTGCGCCGTCAATCCAAATGTATTCTGCTTTTACTACCATTGTGACCAAATGTGTGTAAGAGAAGGGAGCATATTAACCAATCGCTCATAAATTCCAACAAAATATAATCATACACACAATTAAATTAATAATTTGCTGCTCATTCGACAAGAAATAATAAAATTTAATGTTTGCTTATTCATTTTGTAATGAAATTTTAGATAAAATTTGCTCATTTGAACAATATCAAAACCAACCCCCTTTTCAAAATCCTTTATGTGATTAAAATTAGACAAAGCGTTAATACATTTTATCTGGTATTTGATACATGGGAAGAAGAGGAGTCCTGCTGATGAATGTAGGAACGCCTGATGAACCCACCGTGGATTCGGTTAAACAATATCTCAAAGAGTTCTTGCTAGATCCTGATGTTATTGACATTCCCGCTCCTCTGCGGCATCTGCTTGTGAGAGGTATAATATTGAGGACAAGGCCCAAAAAAACTGCGCCTTTGTATCAAAAAATCTGGATGGACGAGGGGTCTCCTTTGAGAGTATATTCTAGTAGAGTAAAGGAGATGTTGGATGAAACGAGTCACGATACTGAGTTCGAGTTTGCTATGCGGTATGGCAACCCAAGCATTTTATCTGGGCTTGATAATTTAAGGAAGAAGGGTGTTGAAGAGTTGTTGCTCCTTCCCATGTTCCCTCATTATGCACAGGCCACTACCGAATCTTCACTAAAACATGCTTACAAGCAATTGAGAAAATTAGAGTGGGGGCCAAAAATTCTAGAAATGAGTCATTTTGAAACTGCTGATGAATTCATTGTCCCACTTGCTGATTCAATTAAACCACATTTGAATGAGGATACACACTTGCTATTTTCCTATCATGGGTTACCGATTTCACACGTCAAACGCATTGACTCTTCAAAAAAACATTGTCAACAGGTAGAAAATTGTTGCAGCATCAAATGTGATGCAAATTCTCTTTGCTATGGAAGGCACTGTACGGAGACAACATTAGCAGTAGTGGATAAGTTAAATTTGAACATAGATCAATGGTCGATTAGTTTCCAGAGCAGGTTGGGTCCCGTAAAATGGCTTGAACCATCTACTATGAATAAGGTTGAGGAATTAGTGAAAAGTGGTATTGACGACATAGCGATCGTGGCACCAGCTTTTCTTGCTGATGGTTTGGAAACACTTGAAGAGTTAGACATTGGAATCAGGGAACATTTCGAAGAGTTGGGTGGAAAGCGATTAGTTGTTGTCAAATGCTTGAACGATGATCAAAAATGGGTAGATGGATTAAATGAATTGATCAAGAAGGAGTTTGATTCAATCAAAACTTAGAATCTCTCTGCAATTCTCTCAGCCTCTGCCACCACATGGGTAACTGATACTCCGCTGAAAAACCAACCAGATCTTGTATACTCCGCTTCACCTGTTTCTAATGAACCCATATAGCCAGGTGGATACTTTGGTATTCTCCTCTCTCCGATGCATTCAAACAATACTGGATCGTGTTTGCATAAAATTTTCTTCAAATCTTCTTTGACTTCTACTTCTGATGCTCCCCTAGAATTTGGAGACATTATTCTGAATAAACGATGATTTGGTGGTGCTCTATTTGTCGAATGGACGTCGCTCTCATGTAGAATCCCACTAATTGAAATACTCTGATTAGGGATTAATGTCCCATAACCAACAGGTATGTCTTGACATTGTTCCGAATCATATCCAACGGCATATATCTTCAATTCTGTGAAATTATTTTTCCCCACTTTCGGTGGGGCTGCCCAAATTATCGAATGTTTCTCAAGACCTAGTTTTTTACTCGCTTCTGTTGCATCTTCAAAGTTAGAGCCAAAAATAACTTTGACATTTTCTAGTTCCTCAAGTTCTTCATACAAACTATCAATCAATGTTTGCATCCCACCGGAAAAGGATGCTACTGAGCCTTTTGTCGGCATAAAAATTGGGTATGTTGATTTCATCATCTTTTTTATTTTAGACCATTTGATTGGTGGGTTTTCCCCAAATTTCGTTAAATTAGGCATAAGGAAATCCGCGTCTACATTATTTGAAAGGTCGTTTACAATTCCCAGAGTCATTGCGTCGGAAATCAGAGCATGTGGAATTATTTCTCTAACTGATTTCCCCCCCATTCTTGATTTACTTATTCCAGAAATGAGTTTAATCGGGCCTATTCTAAGTATTGATTTTGCTGAAAGCCTTACTTGTTTCCCTCTCAAAAAAATCCATCTAGACTTGGCATTAGTATTAGATTGGGAAAATTTATCTGAGATGTCTAAATCCTCCACTAAGCGCCAAAAAGCAGGATGTGGACGAACTGCATTTACGGCAATATCACATATCCAATCTCCTTTTTTCCAAGTGGAAATCACGCCCCCAACTCTTTCTGTCTTTTCATGTAATTCAATTTCAATATCAGGACGTCTTTTTGCTATTCTATATGCGATAGTCAGCCCAGAAAGTCCTGCGCCAATAATTGCTACACGTGAGGATTTCTCTAACTCATCTGCAATCATCAAAGGGCGGCGAATTTCATCACCATACCTAACCCATTCATCGAGAGTGTGCATGATCTCAACTCACTAACCAATCTACTGGTTTTCTAAGTACGTGCAATAATTTTTCTTCTTCAGAACCACTCTCTGCCTCGTGGCAATATTCCCATCGACCGGTTTGAGGCAGCGACATGAGGATACTTTCTATCCTACCATTTGTTGTAAGACCAAATTTAGTTCCTCGATCATAAACCAAGTTGAATTCAACATATCTTCCTCTTCGAATTTGCTGCCAGATTTTGTTTTGCTCGGTAAACTGCAAATTCATTCTTCGCTCTAGTATTGGCATATATGCATTCAAGAAATTATCACCACAGTCTTTGATAAATTCAAAACATTCCTGCTTGTCATCAGTTCGAACGTCATCAAAAAAAATACCACCTACGCCTCTTCTTTCACCCCTATGCTTGATGAAAAAATAATCGTCACACCACTGTTTGAACTTGTTGTAGTTTCCAACAGTATGCCTATCGCAAGCATCTTTGTGGACTTGATGAAAGTGTACAGCATCGTTTTCAAAAAGATAAGAGGGAGTTAAATCAGCCCCCCCACCGAACCACCAACTTCCTTCCTTTTCACCTAACCCCCGTTCAAAATAACGATAGTTTGCATGTACTGTTGGAGCCATTGGGTTTTTCGGATGTAAAACTAAGCTGATTCCGGTGGCGAAGAATTCTAGATCTTGTCCTTTTAGTTGGTGCCCTCCACCCATTTTCTCCGCTGCTTCGGGACTTAGCGTCCCGTGGACAACACTTACATTGACTCCAGCCTTTTCAAAAACTTCCCCATTTGCGAAGACCCTGCTTCTGCCTCCTCCGCCTTCTTCTCTTTCCCATTCATCTTCGCGATAGAGATTATTGTCAATTTGAGATATTGCTGAACAAATTTCATCTTGCAATTTATGGACATACTCTACCATTTGGGTTCGCATGCTAAACACCTGTTACTTCTCGTAAAACGGCTTCTACACACTCTATTTTAGCCTCCGGGGCAAAACCATGACCTAGGTTGAAGATGTAGCCTGGGTCTTTGCCTGCATTGGAAAGGACCGTTCTTGCGGCTTGTCTAGCTGCCTCTGAACTACCATGCATTCTCGAGGGGTCTAAATTGCCTTGAATTGCTAAATCTTTGCCAAATTTTAATCGATTTGCTTTCAAATCGTCTCGCCAATCTAAGGATATTGCATCGATGTCTAATTCCCGAATTTGTTCATGAAGGTGGGAGCTGCCCTTCGCATAGTGAATAAGGGGCACCTCTCTAGTTGATTTAGTCCTGAAAACTTCAATGGTTCTGCTCGTTGCTGGTTTTCCGAATTTCTGGTAGTCCTCTACAGAGAGAAGTCCTGCCCAAGTATCGAAAATTTGCACAGCATCTGCCCCGCCATAATTTACTTGATCTGCGAGGAGGCTTCCAACCGCTTCTGCCATTTTCATGAGCAATCTGTTTGACTCATCTGGATTAGAGAAAACCTTTGCTCTAGTTTGATGGAACTCTTTGTCACCAGTTCCACCTGCAATTAGGTACATTGCAGTAGTCCAAGGGCAGCCTGCGAAACCAAGCCTTGCAATTTCATCGTTATCTTCACCGATGGCTTTCAGCCCATTAGCAGCCCATGGAGCATGTTTTCTTGCTGAGAATTCTGGCCAGTCATCTAAATCTGTAAAATTAAAATCATCAATTCTAATTCCTCCTCCATATTCTACCTCATAACCTAATGCAGGAAGTGGTGTTAAAATATCGCTAAAAATGATGGCTGCATCTATTTTCTTGTACCTCTCAATTGGTTGTAAGGTTATTTTTGTACACAGGTCTATGTCTTTACAACGGTCCCAAAAAGAGTGATTTTGCGCTAATTTTCTGTATTCTGGCAGATGCCTACCTGCCTGTCGCATGAACCAAACTGGTGTTCTATCCACAGGTTCTAAGTTCAGTGCTGAAACTATCCTATCTCTGCTGTTCATTTCACCACTCCAATACCTCTAATGACTCGTCTATCGCATGAACTAAGCCCCTGATGTGGGACTCGTCATGAGCCGTAGAAATGAATCCAATCTCATATGCTGAGGGAGCAAGCATGTAACCTCTGGATAATAATTCTCGATGCAAATTTGCGTATAGGTGTCCAGCATTACTCGGGATCTCATCAGCCCTGGTCGCGGGTTTTTGGAATCCTGGGGAAAGCCAAAATAAACTTTCTCTTCTCACTAATCTCATCGGATATTTATGTTTAGATAGTACTCTCTCTAACTCAATTTCCAACAATTCTCCTAACTTGTCCATGTATTCATATGCTTCTTGAGTGAGCAGATCAAGAGATTTTGCTCCTGCGGCCATGGCTAGTGGGTTCCCAGATAACGTTCCTGCTTGATACACTGGACCCAGAGGCGAAAGGTGATTCATGATTTCGTCCCTAGCACCGTAAGCTCCTACTGGCAACCCCCCTCCTATGACCTTGCCCAGAGCAGTCATATCAGGTTCAACGCCACAAATATCTCCGTAACTTCCGTCTTTGAACCTGAAACCACTAATCACCTCATCAAAGATCAATAAAGCGCCATTAGACTTACAGAGTTCTTTGAGCCGAGAAAGGAAGGCTTTTCTTTGCACTAACAAGCCGTTATTAGCAGGCAATGGCTCTATCACAACTGCTGCTATTTCTTTGCCGTGTTCAGCGAATAAGAATTCTACTGCTTCTACATCGTCTAACGGCGAAATAAGCGTCGTTGCAACCGTATCATTCGGAATCCCGGGACTGCTGGCAATACCAAATGTGGCGAGTCCTGATCCTGATGAAACCATCAACGAGTCGACGTGTCCATGATAGCATCCTTCAAATTTTACAAGCAAATCTCGACCGGTAAATCCCCTTGCTAATCTTACTGCACTCATGACCGCTTCCGTTCCTGAGGAAACAAATCTTACTTTACCCATGTGCGGAAATCTTTGTTTTACTTTCTTTGCTAATTCGATTTCCCCTAAATGTGGGGCACCAAAGGATGTCCCATTTTGCATTTTTTCGCTAACGGCATCGATTATTTCAGGATGAGAATGACCATGGATTAACGGCCCCCATGATTGTACAAAATCAACCAATACATTTCCATCTACATCTGTGACGTAAGCCCCACTTGCTTTTTCAAAATAAATTGGATTCCCATGCACTGACTTGAATGCTCGAACAGGTGAGTTGACTCCACCCACTAAATGAGTCAATGCTTCTGAATGTAATTTGTCTGACTCTGACCTATTCATTTGACCCCTCCTTCAGAGTTTCTTTCTGCGAATTCTCTTGCATGATAACTCACAATTATGTCTGCTCCTGCTCTTCTAAACGATGTAAATATCTCATTGACCATCGCCGACCTTGCCTCATCATTTACTGAGGATTTCACTACCATTGAGTATTCACCGCTTACATTGTAAACAGCCACTGGTCTGTTTACGGAGTCTGATACCTTTCTAACAACGTCAAGATATGGTAGACCCGGTTTCACCATGATTATATCAGCCCCTTCATTTTGATCCAGTTGGGCTTCTAAAATTGCCTCTTTATACCCTGATTTTATGTCCATTTGATGCGTCTTTCGATCTCCAAATTCTGGGCTGGATGAGGCAGCATTTCTGAACGGCCCGTAGAATGAAGATGCGTATTTTACCGAATAAGCCATGATGCCGGTGTTTGTTTTTCCAACCGCTTCTAGTGCTTTTCTAATCGCTTCGACTCTTCCATCCATCATGTCTGAAGCACAGACATAGTCTGCACCTGCTTTTGCATGAGAAATTGCTACCTCACAAAGGACTTGCAAGGATTCGTCATTGAGAATTTCGCCATCCTCTACTAGTCCGCAGTGACCGTGTGCGGTTGCTGTACAAAGGCAGACATCAGTCATTACCACAATTCTATCGCCATACATCTGCTTGATTTGTGCAACAGCGCGATGAAGCGGAGAAGAAGGATTTGATGCTTGAGTTGCAGCATCATCCTTCAGTTGTGAATCAATTACGCCAAATAACATGATTGAACGAATTCCATTATTAAAATCTGATTTAATAGTTTCAATTAACACATCAATGGATTGACGATGAATGCCTGGCATCCCTTTTATTTCCGAATCTATTCCTGTTCCATCAACTACAAAGTGGGGTTGAACTAATGAATTGATCAGCGATTGAGAGAAATTCAATTCTCTGCGAGCCAAAGTCCAGCGATTTATTCTAGGTCTAATCTCGATCCCCATTCCCCCTGAATTTATTCCACCACTGAATCAAATAATCTGTAGTTGGCCCCTCTAAGACTGAAACTTGTGAGTTTTTGAAACAGTCAAGGGATTTTATCGTATCTTTAGCCTTAATTCCCATGCAAAGAATTTGTTCTGGCACATCCAATCCATTTTGAGACCAAGATATGGCAGATGAGGATGAGGAAAGAAGCAAAACATCATCGGGATTTATTGAAAGGTTCTCCACAGACTTCGGTGCATTTTCATATCCAATCCAAGACTTTACCTCGAAGCCATACTCTTTCAGACCGTTTTCTAAATCATTACTGGCTAGATTGGACCTAGGAATCAGAAGATTTGTATTCGTTGAGAGGTTTGAATTAATGAACTGCAAAAGTTCCTCTGAGTTTCTAGCTTTTGCACAAACAGCAACAGTGACTCCTTCTCTGAAACATGCTCTAGCAGTCCCTTCACCGATTGCAACCCATTGAATCCTTTCAATGTCCTGATTTTGCTTTGAAATTTGAATGGCACATTTTGCAGCAAAGGGTGATGTGAGAACAAGGTATGGCCAGTCTTTTTTAGAGGCAAGGGGTGAAAGAAAGTCCTTAGGCCATGACTCGAAATTTGGTATAAGTTCCACGACTGGTAAATTCTTCATTGGTATATTTGATTGATTCAATACTGAAGAAATTCTATCTGAGTTTAGAGTTGAAATGATTCTCGGTGTGTCTGCTAGTTCTTTCTCATGTTGATTTTTTGCTCTTGGAGGTTTGATATCTAGAGTCGAAATGGATCCAGAAAAAACTGTTGTATCAAATTCATTGCCTCGGCAAAATATCTCACGCCAATTGGAAGGGGAGATTCTTATTTCTGCATAGCCGTCTGATACGCTTATTCCTGCAGGATAGAGACACCCTCCACCAAGTTTTTGCAAAATGTTTCTCTCTGCATTTACATTCTGCTCAGTTTGTGAATTATTGATTAACTCTCTTATCTTGCTAAGGTCCTCAAATCGATCCGCTTTACAATGAACGCATATTGCTCCTTGACCTGGTGCTGTTGGCCACTGCATTTCGTTTATTCTATAAGCTGAAATTTTGCCTTCAAACTCTTGAAGTAATCCAGTTGATCTTAGCCGTTGTAATCCTATCTCGGCAAGGATTATTGCATCTGCCCTTCCTTCAATCAAGCGCTTTATTCTTGTTTGGACATGTCCTCTGACTGAGAGCGGAATTATATCTGGTCTTGTACTTAGAAGAAAGGATTGTCTGCGTCCTGAGACTGTGCCAAAAGTTGATCCACGCTCAAATTTATCGAGGATATCAGAAATGTCCATAGATAATTCTGAATCTAAAGTTTCTTCAAGAAGAGGAATATCTTTACGAAACTTGGTCAAGACCAAATCTGCAGTTGTACCTCTTTCCAAGTACGCCAAATTCTCGATAAGTTCCGGGATTTCCACAGGCACATCTTTACTCGAATGTACAGCGATATCAATTGATCCTTGGACCAACTCGTTATCGATTGAGTGAATAAACTGACCAACTGATGACGATAAATTTCCACCCAAACTTCTGTCTCCCAAAGATGTGAATTCTACAATCTCCGATTCTACTCCATGTTCATCAAGAATCTCTTTTACAGCCGATGCTTGCCAAATTGCAAGTTTCGAGGATCTTGTGCCAATTTTTAGCACCGTTATGCCTCCCCTAAAATTGAGTTCATCTTGTTCAGTGTAGTAAGTTGTAAATCAACGTCTTGGAATATATTGCGCCTTGTGTCATCGCTTATTTCTCGTGATGAGTTTTCAATAAAACCTAATAATTCAGAAATATAGAAATTTTTCTCCTTGTGGCAAATCCATGTCGCTATCTCTCTAGCAAATGGCCTCAAATGCCGTTTTTCGTGTGGCTCGATATTCGGCAAAAACTCCCATTCTTGTGAGAGTTTTTCGAGGTTTGAATAAATCATGCTACGGAATTCTGCTTGGTGTTTATCAGTGGATTCAAGCATGTACTTATCCTGAATTTCAGAGATCATTGATTCGCTTCTCTTGATTGTTGACTCATAGTTCCATTCTTCGCCTAGATTTCTTGCAACTTGTATCCAATGTTCCATACCAAGAAGTGATTGCCCATCGTTCAACCCTGATTTGTCAATTGATGGCGGCCAAGAGAAATCCATAACAATCGCTGGGGTCTTTGTTGGCAGATAATTTTGTGAATTATAGGTTGGTGTTGAGTTTCTAATAGTTGATATTACAATATCAGCACAGGGCGGTTCCTGCTCCCATTCATCATACGAGATCATTTTGCATCGAGAACTTAGTTGTAAATTTCTTGTCCTTGAAATCTGCGGATTTCTTGATACTACAGTGATTTCGTCTTGATCTAAATCCAGCAGGGTCTCTACAGCTTTTATTCCCATGTCTCCAAAGCCGAGAACTGTGGTTTTTGCACCTTTTTTCTCCCCCAGTATATCTTTAAGCGAAGAGGTGGCTAGACTCAGCATTGATTCTGTTGTCTGGTTAAAGCCGAATTTTTTTCTTATGTTTCTGTTTGCGGAGATAATGTGTTCAAAAAATGAGGAATTATACAGGCTGATGAAGTTATTATCTCGATGAAAATTAATTGATTTCCTAAACTGAGACATTACTTGTAATTCCCCTAAGATGAAAGAGTCCAATCCACTGCAAATTTTTACTAAGTGCCTCCAAGCACTAACTCCCGAGTACAAGGAAAATGGAATTTCTTCTACACCATGGTATTTTTGTATGTGCCCGGATAGAGTGTTTGGCTCAATTCCAAAACCAACATACAGAACTCTGTTGCATGTTGAGAATTCAAAGATATCATTAGATGTTCTCTGCTTTAAATTCCCAATATAATCTATTCTTTGCGGCTCTGACATTCCTTCTGTGGTGATTTTTCGAGCGATTTCAATATTCTCTGAATTGAATTTCAAGGCAACTAAACTTATTGTTTCCTTTTTATGTTCCTTATTTTGTTCGCGCGCGATGCCTAACAAATCGGTTATGTTAACCAAGCGGTCAGACATATAAACCATCGTCCAGTATCACATAGATTAAATCGACTATACCAATCTTTGTTATTTTCAATTTTCTTTAAATAGTTATAAAAAATATATTTTTATTTTCATTATATTATTTTAAGGAAAAATATAACATCACATTAGGGCGCAGTCAATTGTTTGCAGCCTCATCACTCTGTGGAGTAATCAAAACATTACTTCCATCCCTATTTATAGTTGGTAAAGAGAGAATTCCCCCAGAAACTGTAACCGGGCAGGTAGCAGAACAAGCAGGAGGAAGGTAATCCTCTCCGCTACTTGTTAATGTCAATGTGAACCAATGCCCTGCTGGTAAAATTACATCCATAGCCTGGAATTCCATCAGCATAGTCAAACTCTGCCCGGGAAGAACTGTTGTCGGCTCGTATCCACCCTGATGGTACCTTATGTCCATTGTCGCATGTCCAAGGCGCATTGAAGCATCATCATCATCCATCTGGACAAATACTTGTCCTCCGTCCCAAGAAGCTGTAACATCTAAGTGAAAAGTCGGTAATCCAGCAATGTGTATGTCCTCTTCAAAAGATGGGCATAAGAAAGTTACAGAAGAAGTTGCGCCTCCCCCCACTCTAACTCCGTCTTGCTCGCATTCTGACATATCCAAATCAATCCATTCTATGTCTTGTGGAGGCCATGTTTGTTCAATCCTCCACTGCCCATCATTGCGCTGAATTTGCGCATGTAAATCTGGTTGGGGTCCAACTCCCTTCAGGTAGTACTCAAACCATTCAAAGAGATCTTGCCCCCAATCCCAACGAGTCATGTTGTGGATTGCTTCGCCACCATATCCTGAATCCTGATTGTTGTGTTTAGTCCATTGATCTGGATAATTATGCTCCCATTGTCCGAGCATGCCTCTAACGTCAAAACCTGCGTCCTTGTATGCCTGATACCAATGAGTTCCGGGTGGTCCTCCGAAAACTTGGTGGGGGTCAACATTCCAATCTTGCATCCCTTGAATCCAATAAACTGAGCCGTTCCAATTTTGGAATGCTTTGTCTATGTGGCTTCTCTCATCGTAATAATTCTGCATGTAGGGATCCAATTCACCTAATCCATAAGTGACCGGTCCAGCAAAAAGTCCCTCAACAATATCAGGGCAGACATTGTCTAAATCATCACCATTGTAATCAACAGTGCTCGAAAAATAATTCATGTGCATTACCTGGCTTCTTGCCTCTGCACTGCCGTTTTTGTAAAGAAGAGGGTGTAATGCAGTCGTTCCGGAAATCGGGACTATTGTCTTAAGATGCTCGCTTCCAATTGCCGCTGCCTCCCATTGCGTGGCCCCTTCATACGATTTGCCGTACAAACCCACATTGCCATTAGACCAATTTTGCTTACCAAGCCACTCAACCGCTTCATGAATTCCAAGACCTTCTCCTGCCCCTCTGTAGTCAAAACAACCGCTGGATAGTTCAGTTCCAAAAACAGATACTTGGGCAAAAGCATAGCCGTGTGGAATGAAATTATCGTAGATAAATTCCCCTCTTCCTGAACCAACAACATCTGTTGCTCCGGATTCTGAGCCCGGTTGCCCAAATGAATAGTAGGGGCTTATTACTGCGATTACTGGTACCTTTTCTCCATCTTGTGTGTTGCTTGGCAACCAATATGAAAGGTGAACTTGAGATTCGGCTGGTCCAGTTTCCCAAACTTCTGAAGTATCCACGTCGATAAACGCGGACTGTACATCTAGAGCATAATGAGGACCTGGTTCTAAGACCATAGCATACTCTCCGGTCCAATTCCATTCCAAGTCGGCTCTTTCGTTAATATCGGGGTACGGAGAAGTATTCGATTCTTGTGCGTCGGGTACGGTGTCGTTACCCAAACATCCGCTGAGAGGAAGTAATAGCATTAACAAGACAATGCAAAATGCACTAAGTCTTGCTCGCATGGTGAAACCCAATCGCCCAACTTTCATCAAATTGTTCATCTATAGACCCAACGAATTTAACCGAGAAGTTACAGGGTCAAGTATGACTGTTCTAGTTACTGGTGCAACGGGTTTCATTGGTTCTTGGGTTGTTAAATTATTGTTAGAAAAGGGGGTGCATGTCCGTGCCACTGCTAGAACTCTCGACAAGGCAGAATTTTTGAAAAAAATGGACAAAGGCAGTGGTGCAATCCTAGATATTGTAAAGATGGATTTGTTAGATTTGAATGAAGTGGAAGATGCAGTTCGTGGATGTGAGCAAATCATTCATTGTGCTGCTGCTTTACCTGTAGGATCGAAAAACGATCAAACTGATATTCTTGACCCATCGATACAAGGGTGCAAAAATTTGGTAATTGCAATGGATAAGTTTGGAGGGGTCAAAAATTTGATTCACACGTCATCTGTTGCAGCGATTAGAGATCCCAGAAAAGGCAATGGAGCAATGCACAATAGAGAAGATTGGTGTACTGGGGCTAGCCTTGAAAAAAATCCCTACGGGTTTGCTAAGACAGAGGCTGAAATCATAATTAGAAACTGGGTAGAATCAAAATCAGAACCCAAACCAAGGCTGATTACAATTCATCCGTCAATAGTTTTTGGACCAATCTTACATCCAAGTCACAGCGAGGGGTCCATGGCTTACATCAAGCATTTTGTGAAGGGCCCTAAATTTGTCATAAAGTCAAGCCTAGAATTTGTCGATGTTAGGGATGTTGCCTTAGCTCACGTCAACGCTCTTGAATTAGGAGATGATGGTCAGAGATATATTTTGCATGCTCACAGAATGTGGATGCACGAGGTTGGAGAATTATTACAAAAAGCAAGGCCAGAAAAAAAGTGGGCAAGGCGCGTCATACCCAAACCAATTGCATTTGTTTTTGCCATATTTCATCCAAAATTGACTGTTGAACAATTACGTAAAACATGGGGCAAATGGACTGATTTTGACTGTCAAGACATGGAGGAAAGATTACAAATTAAGCTGTATACAAAGGAAGAAACCATCCTAAAATCAATCGAATCTTTAGAAGCTTAGCCATTTGAGAGATAAGTAAAGGTCAATACTCTCCTGCTCAAGGAATAGTCATGGATATAGCAGAGGTCTGGGGCAACCGTTGGGTTTCTTGCACTGATTCTATTTCAAAAAAATATATGCAGGTTGCTTACAGGAAGAAATCTCTTGTTTGTCTGGCCGCTGACAGGTCAACAATGGCAGGCTTACACCAATTGATAGATGAAGTTGGAGAACATATCGCTGCCCTGAAGACGCATGTAGACCTTGTAGATGATTGGTCAAAAGATGCTTGGGAAGTGTTTTGTCAGAAAGCAAAAAAAGCCGACCTTCTAATCTTTGAAGATAGGAAATTCGCTGATATCGGAAAAATCACCAATAAACAAATGGGAGGGATTTATGATATACGCTCATGGTCTGACTTAGTAACTTCACACTTAATTTCAGGACCGGATATAGTGGACGGAATTCAAAAATCATGGAATGATGTTGGAAGAGAAGGGGGCGTTTTGCTCCTTGCGCAAATGTCTAGCAGAGGAAATCTCCTAGATGCTGAGTATACTGCAGATGTTATCGCTGTTGGAAGAGATCATTCGGGAGTGTTTGGATTCATTGGAAATGGCTCAAATCCTAATGACATTAGAAGATTGAGAAAAAGTGCTGGCGAAGGCAAGATGATTTGGACGCCTGGAGTAAACATCAATGTCGGAGATGGAGAGTTGGGGCAAAGGTATGGAAGCCCAGAAGAGGCTGTGAATGCAGGCTCTGACTGCATAATTGTTGGTTCGGGAATACACAAGGCTGCAGAACCGAAGGCATCTGCAAGGGCTTATGCTGATGCTTCTTGGAATGCTTTACTCAATCGTTGATTTAATCAAATACCGCTACCAACACCTATCATGGCAGGCGTGATTCAATGGTTGGTCGCTGCCATTTTATTTTCGGCTAACTTTGCTTTGATATTCTTCATCTGGAAGAAAAGAAATGACCTCAAACTTAGGATAAATAATCTAGACCATTCCATGCTCGACTCAAATCTTGATATCGAGGAGGTGATTCAAGCCCCTTACGGCTCTAGAATAATAAAACAAACTCCGCAAAACCTGAATCCAAATCAAATGGTAATGTTGCAACTGGCAGATGGCAGGGTTCTTTCGCTACCATATCATCAAGCAGTACAAATGGCAAGACTGCAAAATTAGGCTAGGTCCGTAAATGGGATACCGTTAATGTAAAACCCATACGCTAATGTTGAAATTCCAGCTAAAACCAATAATAAAATCAGTTTTTTCCTAAAGGATTTCTTCTTTTTGGGCTCCTCTAGGATTACTGCTGGGGTTATTTCGGGTACAGGCAATATCGATTCTTGGATTGCTGGTATGGGGATTGCTGGGAGTTCTGTGCCGGGAAGCGGGAGATCTGGTAATGGTAATCCAGCCCCAGGGAGAGGCAATGGAGGCAGTTCAGGGGCTTTGTTTTCCCTTTCAGGGTACAACTCATCGATATCTGCTAAACCTGGTGCCTCTGGAATTGGTCCTAGAATATCAGCCCAGGCTTCATCTACAATTTTTCGGCTGACTGGAGCCTCGAGTATTGCAACCGCTCCTGCTGAAAATGCAGCATCTTTGGCTAAATCAGATAGTCGTCTTGGAGCGGTGAAAACAATTCTCGACTCTCCGCCATGTTCCCTCATTTCAAGTGCTGCTAAATGTCCGTCCAGGGAAGGGATGTCAAGAGCTAGTACAACCAATTCTGGATCTAAGCGAATATATTCATCTACGGCTAAATCTCCGTCTTCACATACCTCTATTTTGAAATCCTTTGTTTTGAAAATTTCCCGTAGCCTATACACGGACATTTGATTGTTATCGACGATGAGAACTACTGGCGCATCCTCAGAATCTATTTCGTTAACAAGCGACATGGTATAGACTCCCCAAATGTGCAGACCTCATCAAACATACGCATAATTGGAATAGAAATTTACAATTCTTCAGATGGCCCCTCAGAGGGAGATTCAAAGGATTGACGTATCTGCTCCCCTTGAGCAAGTTCATCCTCTATCTTTCTCTGGCGAGCAGGGGCATGAACGAACCTCATTTGCAATTCTGAAACAATACCCGATAGAATCTTACTTTCTCTGTCGGTAAGATTGCCTTTTGTCTTTGATTGGATTGCTTTGATTACGTCTATTGCTTCCTTAGCCTCTCCTAAATTGAAGTGGATTTTTCCTTCTTGATCTTCAAAGTGACCCATGTTGAATAATGCTGTTCTCTGAAGCATTTGAATTACCTGGAAGAACTTTGCAGTTTCCTCATCTTCAAACATATCCTTCTGCATCAATAAAATCTAGATGAAGGGGGTTCTTTTACTCCTTCATTCAAATAATTGCTCCAATAGCCAATCGGGATTAAATTGCATAAGGTCGGTATATTCCTGCCCGACCCCTGCAAACACAATCGGTCTGCCAGTTGCAAATGCAACGCTGAGCGCTGCACCTCCCTTCGCATCGGTGTCAAGTTTAGTCAAAACCGCCCCATCGAATTTTAACATCTCTTGGAACATCTTTGCCTGGTCGACTGCATCATTTCCAGCTAATGCATCGCCAACGAACAAGGTCAAATGGGGATTTGCAACCCTCCTAACCTTGGCTAATTCATTCATCAGATTTTGCTTATTTTGCATTCTTCCAGCTGTGTCAACCAATACCACGTCGATTCCTTTGGCTTGTGCGCTATGAACTGCATCTCTTGCTATCGCTGCAGAATCTCCTCCTCTCTCGCTGGATATGCACCTTATTCCCAACCTTTCACAATGGGTTTCAAGTTGCTGAATTGCTCCTGCCCTAAATGTGTCACCTGCTGCTGCAATCACGCTCAAACCAGAGTCTTGGATTCTTTTTGCTAACTTTGCTGCTGTTGTTGTTTTACCAGTTCCATTGACCCCCACCATCATTACAACAACTGGTGTATCTCCTTGGTCAACGAATTTTCTTATTGAAGCATCAAAATCCCAATATCCTGCTGCCAATATTGATCGCAGTGCTCTTTTCAAACTCGCTTCGAGTACTTTAGCTAAATCTGCGCCTCGTCTAAGCCTTGAGCCGACTAATTCGTTTCGCAAAGCATCGCTTACTGCACTAACCGCATCGCTTGAAATATCTGATTCCAACATTACCCATTCTAATTCTTCTAGAAGATTGTCTAAAGTTGCGCCCTCCTTGATTACGCGCCCTCCTTCGGTTACAATTCCTCCTCCAAGTTCTACTTTGATTTCTGATCCAGCATCCGTTTTTATCTCAGCAGATTTGGATGAGCCACGAGGAGCCTCCGAAACTTCAACCAGTTGTCTTCCAGTTGTGGTCCTCATCATTGAGAGTTGAACTTTGCTTCCTTTGGGTTTAATCGCTTCTTGCGCTCCCCTTTTCTTCAACTCTTTTTGACGTTTTTTTTCTTGCTTATTCAAGCGCTTGAGCTCTTTTTTAGACAGGGGTACAGATGTTGGTTCATCATCTAAATCTTCCCAATCGTCTTCCCAATCATCATCGGATGACTCTGAACTCCCAGATTCTTCTAAATCCTCCCAATCATCGTCCCAATCCTCGTCTTGCCCAGATTCGTCATATGCTGATTGTAAATGCTCGACTTGTTTGGGCGTGGAAGCATTTTCTTCAGCTTTTTTCAGTGCTCGCTCTGCCTCACTAGTGCCCTCTTGAGCACTTAATGACTCGGCATCTGTAGCATCGACTACTTCTTCAACTCGTTTCTTGAACCGGTCAAACAATCCCATTTTATCACCTAGTCGTCAAGCGTGAGTTCTGTCCCTCTCCTTCTACGAGATATTCTCTTTACCTCTGCTGGCTTTTCTTCTTCTTGCTTAGGTTCAGTAGATGGGGTGGCTTCTTGGACTGAAGTAACAGAGGATTTTAGAGCCTCTGCTGCTTTATTGAATTCCATTGCTGCAGTCTGAATAATTTCGCTGATTTGGTCAATTTGTTGGTCGAGCATCTTATCGACCTCAAGTACCGATTCCTTTCTTTGCTGGGTTATTTGTAGAGTGGAGTGCATGTCCTGTTCACCAAAAATTCCGCTACCAAGGTCTACAAATGCCTTAACATCCTTAGATTTTCCAGAATACGGCAAAGAAACTCCGCATCCGATGTTTATCTTGGCAGATCGAGTCTCGCTCTCATTGAGCTGGCGCAGAATTGAAATGGTTTGGTCGTGTTCATCAAGAATTTCAACAATCTTTTGTTTGCGGTTTTCGAGGTCTTCCAACTTCTTTCGATTATTTTCGACAATCGATGCAAGTCTTTGCAACTCTTCTCTGCCAGTCATCCCGCTCAACCCTGCCTATATGCCGGATTGGATAAAGCCGTTGAAGACTCACTCTTCCTCTTCGGATTCTTGAATTAGTCCGCCGCCAGCAGCTATCTCATCACGGAAAGCGTTGATTACTGCTGCTTCAGATGATGTTCTTGGGTCTATCTCTTCAATAGATTGAATGTCTATTTTTCTTCTCTTAGCATTGTGCCTTGAGCCTAGAATTGAATATACTCTGTGCTCTGCATCCGCAGAATCTTCTGCTGGTAAGTCAAGGGAGAACTTTTGGCGTTGGCTTCCAAAAGGAGCTATTCCTGATACTCTAAATGCCTTCATGCCCCACGCGACCTGCCTTCCTTTCTTAAACGCGATGGCGCGAAACGGGTGCGATTTTTTTCCCTTCGGTTTTCTCATTTAGGGGCGATATTCAAGAGCAATGCTTTGCTCAACCTAAATGTGCGAAGTCGCCTTGCGTTAGTTTTAGTCGCAGTAATGTGTTTATCTAGCACAGCGGCTTTTTTTGACTCAATAGAGGTTAACGAACAACTGGACGGCAGGATTGCGTCATCCTACAGAGTCACAATAAATAACGAAAATATTGATTTAGATTTGTGGAATAATCTTCTCGAAAGGGATATTTTTGTTCTGAGATCCTCTGCGGAAAATGAGATCGTTGTTTGGAGTAGTGCAAATAATCTCATCAAAGCGTTAAGTGGTATGAATCTCGACTATTCTATTTTACCAACCCAGACAGATTTGAAAACCCCGAATGGTTATACAATTAACGATTTTTCAAATGTTAAGTTCGTCCTTGAGCCGAATCTTCCTCCATCCTCTATCGAAACTATTTCGCATGAAATCAGATATTATGGACTGTTTAATGACGATCAAATTATCCATGACTTCCCATTAGCACAAGGCTTGGAAATATTGCTTATGGAAGAGATAGGGGGTGGTTTTTCAATACCTGGAGTAATGTGGGTTGAGCCGGTACTCGAAACTAGTTCAAGGAACCTAGTTTCAAGCGGATTGATTCAATCTGGCGAAGGTGCAAATCGTCAATTATGGGATTTAGGTATAAATGGAGAAGGAGTAATAATTGGCGTCGCAGACTCTGGAATTGATTATGATCACTCGTGTTTTCTAAACAAAACTATGGATGAGAATTCTACCCTCAACACATCAGAGTTCGGAGATAATCACAGCAAAATCCAGTTAGTTAATTTCACCATTGACGATGGCGATTATATTAGTGATTCAGATTATGGGCATGGAACACACATCTCAGGCACTTTAGCTTGTAAGGATGTCAATCAAAATTTGACTGCTAATCCTCCTTCCTTCACCACCACCAGCCCATCCTATGAATCAAAAATTATTTTCCAGGATATCGTCAACGAAAGCGGATGGTCTCCCCCAGATATCGATGAATTGCTAAGTGAATCTGCTATCAATGGAGGATATATTCATTCGAATTCTTGGGGGGATGCAACTACAGCATACACAGAAAGGTCAGCAATTATCGATGCTTGGTCAAGAGAGTTTCCTTGGACCCTTACATTCATCGCACCGGGAAATAATGGTGGAACTTTGCTAGAACCAGCAAATGCAAGGAATGCTATTGCAGTAGGGGCAAGTGAAAAATCTAGCGAAAGTAGTAGGTGGGGGCCAAGTTCTCATGGCCCAGATGATTCTGGTCGAAATGGAATTTTCATCTTGGCTCCAGGAGCTGGGGTCTATTCTGCAAAGGCAGATGGGCAGCACGATTCATTCAACCAAGATTCTGCGCGAATGAGTGGCACTAGTATGTCAACTCCAATGGCTGCATCAACAACAGCATTAATTTCACAGATGGTGCAAGAAGGTTGGTTAACCGGGTATAATGAAACAAGGGAGATGTTCGTGCTTGGGGAAATTACCCCAGTTTGGGGTGACCAAAGAGAAATCAACGTATCATTGGGAGAAGGTTTTGTTCCATCGGCTCCACTGATGAAGTCGCTTCTTGCGATTTCAGCCGATAAAATCGATTCTGAACCTAATAATAACGAAACTCCGAACCAGGTTATGCCAAGAAATCCATATGATGGATGGGGACAACCTAATTTGGAAAATTTACTTCAAATCAACCAATTGACAAATAATGCCGACCCTGCCAGGCATCTTTGGATTCACGACTCTTACAGATTGGTAGATTCAGAACCAAAAGACATGCTTGCACAAAGATCTGTTTCTGGAAATATTTCTACCGAGGCTTTGGCTTCAGAAGCCTGGGATACTGAAGGTATGGTTGGTCCTTTTTTGAAATCGGGTGAGGTTTTCACTAACAGATTCGTGCTTCAGCCCAATCTAGATTTTGAGGCATTTCTCTCCTGGCCTTCCAGGCCCGAGTACATAGCCGATGATGACCTTGTCCTCATTGCAACTCTTCAAGACGGTAAAAAGGTGATTTCGGGAGATTTCAATTCAACTGGTTATTCTGATATCTATGCTCCATCATTCTTCGATCCTGAAAATGAATCTCAGTTCCCAAAAGATGGAGAGAATACTCATGCGATTATTCTGAGCAGTGAATCATTGCAAGAAAACGAATGGATTGAATTGAGTGTTATGGCACGTAATGTTGCTGTAAATGGTAATGAGTCTGGACTGGGTTTGACCGGGGACCAAGTTGGTTTTGGTTTGGCTGTAAGTGGCATTGTAAAAGATCCTACAATCTGGAAAGATAGTGATAATGATGGAGTTTTCGATGAAGAGGATCTTTGTCCTGACGAAATTCCTGTTAATGATCAAAATCTTGATGGATGTATTGATGATTTAGATGAGGATGGAGTTTTGGATGATTACGATCTGTGTATTGACAATTCTGAAAACGGGATAAACCCAGTTTGGGGGGTCGATTTCTATGGATGTGCAATCGTGAATAATCCCCCGATGGTAGAATTCGTAACGGGGCCTTATCATAATCAGTTGATTAAAGATGATTTTTTGTTTTCTTATCGCTTATCGGATATAGATGGAGATGATGTTGTTGCACAAGCAAAAATTATCACTTCTGGAAATCTTGTTCTATATTCATGTCAAGAGGTGTCGGGAGCGAATATTTTGCATTCCTGCATAGTAAAAGCTGGGTATTTTAGTCCATTCTTTATCTCTGAGAATGAGTCCTTATCCATCGAAATTATTGCTTGGGACATGAATGAAAGTTATTCGAGGACCAGTACCATCACTTACCAAAACCAATTTAATTTAGAAGCAAAGGAAGAAATTGTAATTCTTGAACCCAGCAACCAAAGGAATGACAACCTAAATCTTGCCAGATTATTTCTACTTGGGTTGCTTTTCTTGATCGCTCCAACATTATTAGTAAGTGCAATGAAGAAAAGACGATTGAATCCAACGAATAACAAGGGAATTCCTGATCCATTTACCAATGATCATGAGAATCTACAGTCGTATGATGAAGGTGAATAATTGGACTTTGATGGACTTATTAAATAGGGTGAAACTTCAAGTAAAGTACTATCCTCGATTGTTACATCCGCAAGGGCTTAGGTGAATATCATGGCAGAGAGATTATACATAGGAATTGATTTGGGAACTTACCAATCAACAATCGCTAGCAGCGCTGGCACAACAAACACAATCCAAACCGTAGTCGGTAGACCAAAAGACCCTGTTGCAAGAAATTTCTTGGGCAGAGATGTTTTATTCGGTGCTGATGCTTTGAAGAATAAGCTTGCCTGTAAAATATTCTATCCAATGTCCAGTGGTGTAGCACAAGATGATGAGGCTAACCTTGCAGCGGCAAAAGCATTTGTAACTCACTTAATCGAGTCGGTTGACCCAGAGGAATATGACGAAGTTTTGGGCGTTATTTGCTCTCCTTCCCACGTATCATTCACTGACAAATCCAACCTAGTTGCAACCTTGAGAGGTTTAGTCAACGCAATTATGGTTGTTACAGAGCCATTCGCAACAGCTTTTGCAGTGGAAGAAATCGCTGGTTCCTTGGTCGTTGATATCGGAGCAGGAACAACGGATATTGCTAGAATCTATGGAACCTTCCCAACTGATGAAGACCAATTAACCATTCAAGAAGCAGGCGACTGGTTGGATGGTGAATTAGCAGAAATGATTAGAAAGAAATTCACTGGCGCTCAAATCACAAAGGACATGGTACGCAGGTGGAAAGAAGAAGCATCCTATGTCGGAGCAGAGACCAAAGAAGTAATGGTGGAATTATCTGTTGAAGGTAAGAAGCAAGTTGTCGATATCGGGGACCTAATGCAAGAGGCTTGTGAATCTATCATTCCAAAGATCGGTAATGCAATCAAGAAGATTATTGCAACCGCTGACCCAGAACTTCAACCCGTTATCAGAAACAACATCATTCTCTCAGGTGGCGGATCCTTGATTGTTGGTCTTGCTGATAGAGTTGCAAAGGAAATTGCCGACATCGGAGATGTTCGCGTTTGGTGTGTTGAAGACCCGCTAGAAAAAGTCGCTGAAGGTGCTTTAGATCTTGCTCAACAAATGCCAGATGAAATGTACACTTCAATCGAGTGATTCGGATTTAATGGAAGGGGGCTAGAATAGCCTTTTTTTGGTCCTTACCAATGATAAGGTTCAAGAGTGTACTTGCTCCGTTGATTGTTTGTATGACGCTATCCGGTTCTTCTTCAGGTGGTATTCGCCGTATCGGAGAAGGTGAAAATGAGGAGAGAGCCGCTCTAGAAGGAATGTTATCCTCGTACCCTGTTGAACAACTTGTAGAAGAGGTTTTGACAGCATGGGAAGAATTGTCTTCAAAAAACGAAGAGTTGGTTTCTGTAAAGCAGAGAGTTCGTGTTTTGGAATTAGATCTTGCAGAAAGAGAAGATGAGGTTGCCCCTGAAATTCAAAAATTAAAGGAAAGCGAAGCCTCGCTAAGAGAAGCAGAATCAAGAATTATTCATCTCGAAAGGTTGCTAACAGATACCAAAGAAGAGTTGTCCAATCAGTCCAGTTCAATTGCAATGAAAGAAAGACAGGAAATGTCTGAAGAAATCGAAAGGCTAGAATCTCTAAGCGATAGTCAAAATGAGGTTATTGGTGAAATGCAGGGCAGACTTGATACAATGGTCGAAGCATTGGAGCGTGCGGCTCAAGCTGGTCTAACCTCTGTTACAGCAGATGAAGTACGAAATCTGAAAAGGCAGGTTGACGAATTAGACAAGCAACACAAAGGCGAGGTAGCAGCTAATTCGGTTCTGGAAGAAGAGAGGCAAAGGCTCAGGGAAATTGCAGATAGGCTTCGCGGGCTACTAGATGCTAGGGATAGAAGGCTTGCAGAGCTGGAAGAGCAACTTGAGAGAGTAATGCAAGGGCCCAGAAGCGTAAGTGCGGAACATGATTATCTAGTTGAGCAAATTGAAGAATTGAAGAGAAGATTACTCGATAGAAACCGAGAATATGAATCTCTAAGAAGAAGAGAACGAAGACTTCACAACGATGTATTCGAAAGAGATGAGCGCATTCAACAAATGACTCTTACAATGACTGATCTAGAGGCTGCGCTACAGGATAGGACTGCTGAAATGAGAGAATTAGAACGTCAACATACCACAGCGGTTGGGGAAATAGAAAGAGTGAGAAAATCTGAAAGAACCAGAGAAGTTGTAGGTAGAGTTTTCTCGGATTCCCTAAACCTAGTGAGAACTCACGAAGGCAGACAAGCAAAGAAAGAGGCTTATGCTAATTCACCTGACGTAGAAAAGAAATTGTCGACACCAACAACTGAAGATATGAAGCACCTTGCAGAAGGGGGCGACATTAATTTAGAAGTTAGTGAATCAGAATTTAGCGAAGGTATCGAAGTTGACACTGATAGACCAGCATCACCTGGAGGAAGTGGGGACCCGGTAATCTTCGAGGACGAAGATTGAAATGGAAATGGGTAGTTTAATTCTGGCTATATCGGTAGGTCTTGGTTTATCTGCCGCTTGTGGATTCAGGGTTTTTCTGCCTCCTGCAGCACTGAGTTTTGCTGCTACCCAAGATTGGGTTGAGTTAACTGGCGATTTTGCTATCTTAGATTCATGGACTGCCTGTGCCATACTATCTACGGCTGTGATTTTGGAAGTGCTGGCATATTACATTCCTTGGCTTGATAATCTCTTAGACACGATTGCAACACCTTCCGCAGTTATTGCTGGAACCATGATGTCTGCTGCGGTTATGGGCGATGTTGATCCTGTGATTAAATGGTCAATCTCAACAATTGCTGGAGGAGGGTCTTCTGGTACAATCCAATTAGGAACTGTAGCAACTAGAGCTATTTCAACCGGAACGACTGCTGGATTGGCTAACCCAATTGTATCAACCGTGGAATTTATTGCATCTATATTCATGGTTATTCTAGCCCTTTTGGCTCCATTCCTTGCGGTTGGTGCTTTCATAGTACTGATTTATTTTGCTATTAAATTCCTAATGAAATGGCAAGCAAAGAAATCTGCGCCTCAAACCATTGTTACTTGATTCTGAGTGGATTAAATGAGCGATGATGTGTTATTAATCGATGGGGATTGTAATTTTTGCAATTCTATTGCTCGTTGGATTGATAAAAATAAATCAGAGTTAAAGACGATAGAAATACTTCCTCAAAACGACAAGGAATTATTGAAAATTAGATTCTCGAAAGAAGAATTGGTCTTAATTGAACGGAAAATGAAACAAGCAAAATATGGTACTGTGGTGCTCACAAAGGGTGGAAAAATTACATCAGAAAGTAGTGCGGGAATTAGAGTCCTGCTTTACTTGAAGTGGTACTGGAAGATGTGGTTTCCTGTTCTTTGGGTTATTCCTAAGCCCGTAAGAAATTGGGGATATCGCCGTATAGCAAAGCACAGAAATAGAATTAGTTGAGTTCTGAAATTATCTCCTTTAATGTAGATTCTAATTTTACATAATCTTCTATCTCTTCGGTTAAGGTACCGGTGACAATCCAATCAGCTCCACCTTGTTTTGCAAGAGCTGCTTGACTGGATTCCTTTATTCCTCCACCAACTATAATCGTTAGCCCTTCAACTGATTTTGCTGCCTTGATTAACTCGGGATTTACTTGGTAGGATGCTCCAGAGCCGGCTTCAAGATACAGATATTGAAAACCATACATTTTGGCAGTTAATGCGTAATTTCTAACCAGTGCCGCATCATCTTTCTCGATTAGGTCAACATTTCCAACCCGTCCGACCTCCCCGCCGGGGGCGCAAACCACATATCCTGCAGGCAGTGTATCAATTCCAAATTTTTCAATAAATGGAGCGCCAATGACCTGTTCTCCAACCAAAAATTTCCTGTCTTTGGAGTTCATTAACATCATGAATAATATTCCATCTGCAGCAGGAGACAAGGCATGCCCTCCTCCCGGGAATAATATCACAGGAACATTCCACTCATCCTCATTAGAATCCAAATCCTGGGAGGCGGCAAATTTTCTCAACTCAAAGGCTTCTTTTATCGCCTCACAAGTTGCATGAACTACATCATTTGAGGTATTGGTTGAGCCACCAATAAAGATGCATTCACTACCAGCTTGTACTGCAGACATTGCTCTTTTTGCCGCAGTGTCTAGGTCCTGTTTGCCAGGATCAATTAGGGTTATATGGCGGCATCTACCATTGGCTCGCATATGTTTTGACACTGCAGATTCCATTTCCCGACACCTCCTTCAAACAGATGTTAATGTGGACAAGCAATAGCACTTACGGCAATTGAGGAAGAAAACAAGGCGAGATATGTTATATTGCCTCTTTTTGGTTCAATCATGAGCACTGAAGCACCATTGTCGAGATTGTTCAAACATATCCAAAGACACAGGGGCACTGTTAGGCTTGCAACATTTGCTTCTATCATGAACAAATTGTGGGATCTTGCTCCCCCTTTGTTGATTGGTGTAGCAGTTGATGTGGTAGTCGAACGGGAAGATTCCTTATTGGCGGGCTTCGGTGTAATCGATCCTTGGCATCAACTGATTCTGCTCTCAGTTTTGACTTTCTTGATTTGGGGGCTGGAGTCAATATTCGAATATTGGTACGGTATTCTATGGAGAAATCTTGCTCAAACCGTGCAACATGAGTTGCGCGTAGATACTTTTTCACATGTACAGAAACAGGGGATGTCGTGGTTTGATGAACGCCAGAAAGGAGATTTGATGGCTATAATGAATGATGACATAAATCAACTAGAGAGATTTTTGGATAAAGGTGCAAATGATTTACTGCAGGTATCTACAACTGTCTTAGTCGTCGGAGCAGTGTTTATCGCTATCTCTTGGGAGATTGCAATATTTGCTGTCTTGCCAATTCCGATTATCATTTGGGGTTCATTCAAGTATCAACGCTCGCTTGAGCCAAGATATGCAGAAGTTAGGAAAACTGCTGGGACAATGAATGCTTTGCTTGAAAACGATTTATCTGGCATAGCCACCATCCAATCCTTCACCGCTGAAGAAGTGGAGAAAGATAGACTAGAGAGCCTGAGTCAATCTTACCGAGAAGCAAATCGCAAGGCAATTAGATTGAGTGCAGCATTTGTTCCGATGATAAGAATGGCAATTCTTCTGGGATTCACGGCTACTTTGCTTCTAGGTGGGTGGATTACCTTGGAGGGTACTCTTGCCGTAGGTGCGTATTCAGTTCTTGTGTTTATGACTCAAAGATTACTTTGGCCTCTCACAAGGTTGGGGGAAACTTTCGACCTTTACCAAAGAGCAATGGCTTCTTCTACGCGTGTCTTGGACTTGTTGGCAAGTCCCATTGAAATTCGAGAAGGTGTGCATGATCCTGAAATTGGAGATGTTGCTAAGTCCGACATAGAAATCGAAGATCTGAAGTTTTCTTATCCTAATCGAAATCCTGTATTCAGTGGATTGAATCTTACTATTCCTGCTCAAAAAACCATTGGACTGGTTGGCTCTACTGGGTCTGGAAAGACAACCTTAACCAAATTATTATTGAGATTTAATGAGATTAGTGATGGCAAGATTTCATGGTCTGATGCTCCAATTAAGGAATGGAAATTAGAAAAACTCAGGAAGTCGATTGCATTAGTCGACCAACACATTACCCTGTTTCCTACAACAATAATGGAGAATATCAGATATGGAAATCCAGATGCTGATGACTCGGCTGTCGAAAATGCTGCAAAAGTTGCAGAGGCTTTTGATTTCATTCAAGAATTACCGGAGAAATGGCAGACACTTGTAGGCGAAGGTGGACATAGATTGAGTGGAGGGCAAAGACAGAGAATAGCGATTGCAAGAGCGGTTTTGAAGGATGCACCTTTCCTTATTCTGGATGAAGCAACCAGTGCTGTAGATAATGAAACTGAAGCAGCATTGCAGAGAAGCATTGCAAAGATAAGCGACAATAGGACCACATTGATTATCGCACACAGGTTGTCTACAATTAGAAATGCACACCAAATAATTGTGTTAGATAACGGAGTTATTGCTGAACGCGGAACTCATGAAGAGTTGCTTGAATTAGATGGACAGTACAGGAAACTGTGGGCAGTGCAAACCGGCGAGTAATACATCAACCCCCAATTATAGGCAAAGTCAATGCCAACAAAGTGGGTTGTGGATAGTAATTGTTTCATTCACCTTGGAAGTATGGCTGAAAAGCATTTCTTGAGTGATTTGAATTCGGTTCTATCAAAGGTTGGTGAAACGATTTATGTCGCTGATGGAGTATTTGATGAATGTAAAACTGTTAGATTCCACAAGTGGAAAAATAAGCCGTTAGTTATGGAAGAGTTACGTAAGTTCATTACTTCTAAGCAGATAGAAGAGGGGCAAATAAGAGGTTTAGCTGAGGCCATTGGAGAGAAGGCAGCGCCTCAAGATGTTGATTTGTCATTGATGGTTTTAGCTTCAAACTTGGTTAGAGAGGGTTTTGATGTCACGCTTGTGTCTGATGATTTCAAAATGACTAGGACCAGTAATGAGGCTGCTTTGGGGTTCAAAACAATCCCGCCTTCGACATTTGTTAATGATCTCGCAGATTTAGCAAATGTTGAATCTAGAAAGAAGTTGAATTCACTTTCAAGGAGGGTAAGGGCTGCTGAAATGAAATATGCTATTTCAAGACGTACAGAATATGATATTCAATCTAAATTAACTTGGATGATCGATTCACTTCTTGCTGATAGAGTCCCGATCACAATTGAGGTCGAGGATTCTGCCCCAAGTAACAAGAAATTGGTTAAATTACTGAGAAAACACTTGAGAGGAGGGCAATTGAAGCCCGGACAACTAGAAAAATTAGGAAAATTGGCTACGATATGTGCTCCAATTTCAAGGCTAGATGATTTTATCACCTCTAGAAATGACTATAAAACTGGAACACAAATGTTTTCTGAAGTATTACAAGAAACAGGAATGGGTATGGCTCCATTAGATTCTGAACAAGCAGAAATTGCGCATCGGGCAATGTCTCCCGCTCTGATAAGAATGGAGACTGCTCTTGGTTTCCTTGCTCAAATTGACGGGGAAATAGAGGATGCTAGGATGCACTTATCTCGAGCATTATTACATGCAACTCTTATCGATGACCAGGGGGCAGAAATTCAATCTCTGCTAAAACTCGGGCTCTTAGCTATGGCTTGTGGCGATAGTAAAGAAGCGGCTAATTTCTTTGAAGTTGCGGAAAATCAAGCATTTTCCGTAAAAAAACCGTACTTGATTTACTTGGTTGCAGCCTGTATAGCAAATTACATCTCAGGTGACTTAGATACTGCAGAAGCCCAAATTGAGCAGGCACATGACGTGATTGAAGAGGATGAATTGGCTGCTAGTATCATCTTAGAGGAATTAGGGGAATCGTTCATGGCACTTTCAATGCCAGGGATAGCCATCGAGGTTTTGGATGAAGCAATGGAATGTGCGATACAATCCGAAAGAAAAGAAATTGCTGAATTGTCAGAATTATTGGTTCAAGCCAATAATCAAATTACAAAAAATGAAGCACATCAAATAAAGGGACTCAGAGATTTTTTGGATAAATTAAATTCAATGGACGAATAATTATCTGCTTAGTTTTTTTATTCCACTCTCGATTGTATACTTACTCATTGCTCGTGTGAACAATAAAGAAATTGGGAGCCAAATCAGTGTAAAGATGGTTATAATCACAATTGAAGTTAGCATGGACCATTCCATTTGATTATCTAATTCACTAGCGTAATTAAGTGGTATGAAATGTAACAGATATACTGTTAGAGATATTTGTCCAAGAGAGGCAAGCAACGACATTCTTTGCCTGGATTTAGATGCCATGATCCATAATAGGGTTACTCCCAAACCTGCATTGAATAAGAACCAGTGATTAGCAGGAAAAAAGGTCATCACCGCTTCACCGCTTGAATCAGTTGCTACTGCCCAGACTCTGTCTTGTAAAATTGAAATGAATAAAGCAGGCAGAGATAAGACAAACAGTAGAATTGTTAGTTTATTGTTATCCCAAGAGGCATGGAGGACAGAGCCAAGAATAGCAAAGAAGATCCATGGAAATAACGGATATAATCCGGTTAGCGTAAGGTGAGAAAAGTATCCAAGTATTGAGGTGATTTCAATTCTGGAGTCCCATTCAGTGCCCCCTTGTGGCATTATTATGCAAATTAATGAAATGCTAATCAATATGCATATTTGAAGAACTATGTCCATGTTTTTTACCTTCACCCATAACGGAGACGTTAGATAAAGCAAAGCGAAGAGGCTTAGGATACCTGGTGTGATGATGGGAAATAGGTGACTTGCGAATATATTCAAGGGAAATTGTAGACAAAATAGGATGGATGCTCTGATTAAAATTTTCTTCATATTCAATGAAGAATTAGAAATTCCCCATCCAAATAATGTTACAAATAGGGGTGCTGCAAGCCCGCCTATTGCTCCGACCGAGATACCAAGAAGGCTTGTTTGAGAGATGTTGCTGGGCTGCCACGTCGCTGCTGCATGGACAAAAACCATGAATAAAATGGCTAAACCTCTGAGCTCATCAACGAATTCTAATCGCTTATTATCTGAGTTATCGGGCTTGATTACTTCAATTGGATTCATATTAAATCAAAGATTAGATTTTACGTATTCTACTGCGTTTCTAAAAATTTGCAATCCCTCTCCTTCCCAATCTCCTAGTAATCTTTCCTCGGGATCTGGGGCGCAATCGGGGGCATCTGGGGCAGTGAATCTAGTGTGATCTGGATGCAGCCACTTGGCATAAATTGCTTCTGGGTGAGGCATTAAGCCGAATACTAAGCCTGTAGAATCGCAAATACCTGCTATATTTCTTGCAGAACCATTTGGCGAAATTGGGAATGGCAGAAGTTCATCTTGGAAGCCTTCTCCTTCTTCTGTTTCTGGGTCAACATATTTGGTTACTATTTGCCCATTTGCTGCTAATCTATCTAAGTCAGTGGAGTTTGGCATCACGAATTTTCCTTCTCCATGGCGGACAGGGCAGTCGATTCTCTCCAATCCTTTTGTCCAAATGCAGTTTGAATTAGGATTGAAATCTAATGTGACCCATCTGTCTTCGTATTTTCCTGAATTATTCAGTGTTAGGCTTGCCCTTTGAATGAAATCGGGATCCGCTGCCTCAGGACCAGGTAGTAATCCCGTCTTTACCAGCACTTGGAATCCATTGCATATACCAATAATTGGCTTTCCTGCCTTAACAAATGCACTCAACATATCTCTCAATGCAAATCGCATTCTATTACCTAATAATCGTCCAGAGCCGAGGTGGTCTCCAAATGAAAATCCGCCCGGAACAGCCATTATATGAAACTCCGAAAGGTCCCTGGTTCCGTTCACAAGGTGGTTGACGTGTACTCTTTCTGCTTCAGCTCCAACTAGATCGAATACTGCTTTTGTTTCATGATCACAGTTGATTCCGAATCCATACAGAACCGCTACTTTAGGCTGCATCAGATTTCACCTCCATCGAGATTGAGAGTTCCTTTCCATGCTTTTTCTAAATCTGTGATATCTATGTTGACTATCTCATCAAATCCGTCTTCGATAACAAGTTGGCTATTACTTGTGACTAGGCCCATCAGTGTCAGTCCGTAGTCTTCCAGCCTATCGACTACTTCCGCTTCGTGTTGAGCCTCTACTCCGATTAGAATTCTTCCAAGAGATTCTCCCCATAGTTGCCCCCAAAGGTCTGTTCCCTCAATACCAGTACCGTCAAGATCAATTCTAGCACCACGCTTTCCTCCAATACACATTTCGGCCATAGCAACTCCTAATCCCCCTTCACTAAGGTCGTGAGCTGTTCGAATTAGCCCATCCTGGATTGATTTTGATAGCGCTCTATAACCTTCTAGACGATACTCGGGATTTGTCAGCCTTGGTACATTTCCTCCAATACCATTAGCAGAGCCTTGTTCTGTGAGCAAATATGCAACTTCACTTGCACCTAATTCTTGTTCGCTAAGTCCGAACAGATACAGTCTCTCTCCTTCTCTTTTCAAATCACTAGTGGCTGTGAATCTAACATCTGGGTGGTCTCCGAATAGTGAAAATAACATGGTTGGAGGGATTGAAATTTTATCTGCTCCTTTTCCATAGTCGTTTTTCATAGAATCTTTTCCAGAAACACACGGAAGCCTATATGCTCTGCAAACCTCTTCTAATTGCCTATTTGCCCTTACTAATTGAGCGAGTTTGAATTCACCATCTGGTGTCTTTTCAGATTGGATTGGGTCTGGCCAGCAGAAGTTATCCAAACCTGCCATTTTGTCTACATCAATTCCTACACAAACAGCATTTCTAACCGCTTCGTCAACACTAGCCTCAACCATCGCTCCAGCATCTATGTCAGAATATCTTGGAACTATGCCGTTAGAAATCACAACCCCTCTAGTCGAGCCGTGTATTGGAGCAATTAGTGCGGCATCTGCAGGACCATCTCTTTCAGGTCCAACGAATGGTTTGACTGCTGTTTGGGCTATGACTTCGTGGTCATATTGTCTGACCCATGATTCCTTGCTTGCAATATTCGGTCTTGCAAGAAGGTCGAGTAGGATTTGGTTGTGGTCTGCCTTGTTTGGTGGATTGAACGCAACCGGGGTTGGTTTTGCCCATACGCTTGAAAGTTGGAGTTGTGGGACTCCGTCATGAAGGAATTCTATTGGAAGCATAGCAACTGATTCTTCGCCATATTTGACATGGAATCTACCATCATCAGTGAAAATAGCAACCCTAGAAACTTCAACTTCATGAAGTGCCGCTAAGGCTTCGAACGCTTCTGCATCTTCCGGAGTTGTTGCTAGCGTCATCCTTTCTTGTGATTCGCTAACTAGGATTTCCCAGGAGGATAATCCCTCTTGTTTTAGTGGAACCTTTGCTAAATCTATCTCGCAACCATTCGTGTATTCTGCCATTTCACCAATAGACGAGGATAGGCCTCCGGCACCATTATCAGTAATACAAGAAATCAATCCCATATCTCTTGCTTCAAGAGTCATGTCGAGTAATTTCTTTTGTGTGATCGGGTCACCGATTTGAACAGCACTAGAAGGTGATTCTTCAGTCAATTCTAATGAAGAGAAAGTAGCGCCATGAATGCCGTCTGCACCAACTCTTCCTCCTACCATGAAGACGATGTCGCCTGCTTTTGGAGTCTTAACGTGGCTTGGCCTGCCATCTGGGAGGTTTTGTGGCATCAATCCAACGGTTCCACAATAAACCAATGGCTTACCAATGAATCTGTCATCGAATACTATTGCGCCATTAACTGTTGGAATGCCGCTTTCATTACCACCGGTCCTGACACCTGCGTGAACACCTCTTAACACTCTAGATGGGTGGAACAAATTTTCTGGAAGGTCTCCCTGATAATCGGGTGGACCGAAGCAAAATACATCGGTATTTGCAATTGGTCTAGCGCCAAGTCCTGTTCCCAAAATATCCCTGTTGACTCCGACTATGCCAGTCATTGCGCCTCCATATGGGTCTAAAGCACTGGGCGAATTGTGGGTCTCTGCTTTCATACAGATGCTGTGTTCATCATCCCATGCAATTACGCCGGAGTTGTCGTGGAATACGCTCAGTAGCCAATCTACTTCTTTTTGCATGTCCAGGGTTGGCTTCATAATGTGGGTTTTGAATAATGAATCAATAACTGATTCTTCTCCAGTTTCGAGGTCTTTGTGGCTTATTTTTGCTGCAAATATTTTGTGTTTACAATGTTCAGACCAAGTTTGCGCCAAACACTCTAATTCTACATCTGTTGGCGCATCTGGCGGCAATCCTAGTGCTTCTCTCGCACTTCTAACTTCTGGATTTCTGTAATGTGCCTGAATAGTTTGCATTTCTTCTAAATTCAAAGCAAGAAGTCCTTCTTCACTGAGTTTGATTAATTCTTCATCAGATATTTCTAGATCGACTCTGGCAGGTGATTTGTATTCTGTAGGGGGTTTTTGGATGAATTCTATCTCTGGATATTCTTTAGCGAGACATTGTTCCTTGGTACCGATAATTGCCCTTTGAATGAGTGAATTGTGTAGTGATTTGGCTAGGTTATTGGTGTCACAAGTTTCAGGAATTCCGTAAAATGCATAGGTGATGTAAGTAGCCACCTTGCTTTCTTTGGATGCTTGTGGAAATATTGTGAAAAATCCATCTAATGCCGCGCTTCCTGGATTGTCGGTGACCCCAGCTTTGAATGCGATTGAAATTGTAAGGTCTGGGCTTTCATTGAATAGTTGTTCATCGTTTAAGGCAAGATTTCCACCGTATCCTTTCTCGATAATTGGGTCACAGAAAATGTCGTCAACCCTAGCATAAATATCATCTTGGTTGACATCTGAATTTACCAAATAACCGACAATACTGCGAACATCAGTAACCTCAATAGAGAGGTCTTGAGCCATTTGTCTGCGGATTACATCGCCTCGTACGTCTTTCATGCCTTCCATTAGGCGAGGTGTGACTTCTATGCGACTCACTTGCATCATGGCATATTCCTCGGACAAAAATAGCGCTACTGACGACGCTCTTTGAACACTTTGATGTAATTGTGTGGAGGTTAATTTCCACGCAAGTTATCATAGGAGTTTTTTGAGGAACTGTCCGGTATGGCTTTCCTCAACTTTTGCTATATCCTCAGGGGTTCCTTCTGCAACAATCATGCCGCCGCGGTCTCCTCCTTCAGGACCTAAATCAATAACGTGATCTGCGCATTTGACGACATCCAAATGATGCTCAATTACTAAAACAGTATGACCTTTATCTCTTAATTCTAGTAATACTTCGATTAATTTCTCTACGTCTGAAAAAGACAACCCTGTAGTAGGCTCGTCGAGTATGTAAACTGTTTTGTTGGTAGGAGGTCTTCTCAGCTCACTAGCCAGCTTTACTCTTTGTGCCTCTCCTCCCGAGAGAGTTGTCGCTGGTTGCCCTAGAGTAATGTAATCTAAACCTACGGCACATAGTGTCTCTAATGTCCTGTGAATTTTTCTATGGTTTGCAAAGAATTTGACTGCTTCCCCAACAGGCATCTGTAAAATATCGTGAATATTTCTGCCCTTCCAATTAACTTCCAGGCATTCTCTTGTGTATCTCTTTCCTTCACAAACCTCGCATGTTATCCAAACATCTGGTAAGAAGTTCATCTCTAGTTTTATTGAGCCTCCTCCCGAACAAGCTTCACACCTTCCACCTTTCACGTTGAATGAAAAATGACCAGGTTTGTACCCTCTTTGTTTTGATAGTTTGGTCTCGGAAAATAATTTTCTAATTTCATCGAAGACTTTTGTGTAAGTTGCTGGATTGGACCTAGGCGTTCTTCCAATAGGCGACTGATCGATTACAATGGCTTTGTCGATTTTCTCTAAACCTTTGATTTGCTTATGTTTGCCACAACTTACCTCTGAGCGATGTAAGTGCCTTTGTAGTGCCGGTGCTAAAGTTCCTGAGATCAAGGAAGACTTTCCTGAGCCG
>MDTD01101135.1_pt1 | contig 35355 bp, 41 predicted proteins | sample 811221 | NCBI WGS metagenome assembly MDTD01 (sample SAMN05326646, study PRJNA326480) | marine metagenome | isolation source: seawater | place: Pacific Ocean: South West | collected 2011
AACGTTGTTTGGAGTAAAATTAATAGAAACAAGCTAAGTAACTGTAATTATTCAATAAATAATTTAGAGGTTACAAGTTCAAATCTGGTCACCCCGACCACTTAACATATTGATTTTGTTAAGTATTATTTTTTCTATAGACCAATCATAGACCACGAAAAGGGGGGTCACCAGTAACAGCCTTGTAATTGACGTTAAACGTCATTATATTAAGTATATAACATCAAGGAGGTTACAGTATGTTAGACAATGTTAAATTAAATTATGTTCCATATTTAAAACAATGGTGTGTAGATGAAAGAGTTATGGTCCAGGGTAAACGTCAAGGACCAAGATCTTATTTTAATACTAAAGAAGAAGCTGGTAGATATTTAAAATTATTAGAAAACGAAAAACCTAATAACTCTAGTGGCAGCTTTCAATGGACAATGAAAACATTAGTCCAGGAATATATCAAAGAAGAAAAATCTAGGTTTGATATAGGCGAGGTTGGTGATAGCGTTTACACAAGAGTTCATTTTGTTTGTAATAGCTTTTTAAATTATACTGTTGACAGTATGCTAGTTGCAGATCTTAAAGTTCATTACATAACAGCATCAATGGTCCAGTTTGAAATAATGCAGCAGCTGGTTAAAGGCAGAGCTAAAAGAACTGTCCAGGAACACCTAGCATATTTAAGAGGTATGTTTAGTTTTGCAGTTCAAAAAGGCTGTAGGACATCTAATCCATTTAATGAAATAAAACCCAAGCTCACCAGGGAAAGTAATCTCACAGTTAAGAAAATTAAAAAGATTGACCCACATATTATAACAGCTGCATTGAATGAGCTGTCAGAGCCTTGGCAGCTTATGACAAAGTTTGCAGCTCTTACTGGTTTAAGATCTGGTGAACAAGCTGTATTGACCTGGGGTGACGTTGACCTGGATAATTTAACTGTTCATGTTACCAAAGCTCTTAAAGGTAAATCAAAAGAATATACTAAAATTGGAGATCCAAAAACTTACAACAGTAGAAGAAGAGTTTACCTGGACCATGCGCCAGAATTAGTAACAGAATTAAAAGAGCTGTTTATTAAACAAGGTAGACCAGCTCCAGACAAATATGTTTTCCCAACTAAAGATGGCAGCTATCAAAAAAGAAGAAGGAAGAGAGAGAAACTTCAAGAGGCTTGTAAAAAAGCTGGCTACGATCAAATCACCTGGCATGACCTCCGACATTTCTACGCAAGTATCTTAATTGCCAGGATCCCAGAAGATATAAAAACCATTAGTGAACAGCTTGGTCATGGTAGTACCAGGATTACTGAAGAGGTTTACGGACATTGGATTGATGACCCATTAAAAGAGAACTCAACCAGGGCAAAACTACAAAGAGTGGGGTCAGTTCTCTAAATAATCTCGTTTTAAGAGTCACCAGGGGGGTGTAATTAACCTTCCTGGTATATTAGGACCCAAGAAATTACCCTCTATTTAGAGGGTTTTTTATTGTGTATAGCTCCTTCGATTGACGCAGCTAGTATTTTATAAGCTAGTTGTTGAAACTGTATTTCGTTATATGGTTTTGTATAAAACTTACCATTTATAATAACGCACATTTCACCAGGTCTAGGATAAATTAATATCGTGTCTGGTAAATTCGGATTGGAGTCTTTCGATAACGACTTTGGGTATATAAACTTTGGAACCCATTTTGAAATTAAAGATGCCATCTTTTCCTTCTCTGTGTAATTGGCAAGCATGACGCAAACGCTGCTTGTATTTATCTATAACCTTCCCATCTTTATCCAGGCACTCTTCCCCATAAAAATAAGGAGCTGCTTCTTCAAGAGTAAACATAGATTTTTTATCGCTTACTAGGGAAACCAATCTGTCCTCCGTCATTAGCTGGTACAGCTGGCGTTTGGCCAGGTGTTAAATCGTCTGTGTTGTTAAACAATTTAAATTTCATTTTATCTAACCAGCCACGAGCTGGACCTTCATTGCGTTCACGAATAGTAACAGACATTTGAAAATTATTTTTTTCCATTAAATCAACTATCTCATTTATTTGATTGTACTGTTCTGTTGTAATAGGCTTTGGTTTATTAGTTTCATTGTCCCAGTTATTCTGTGGCTGGATCCAACAGCTCACCTGGTAGTCTGGTCCAACTGTCATATTACCTATTGTTTTTACTCTTCCATTACTAAAATTACTGCTCGCCATTTTCAAGCTGCTCCTTTCTCATATTAAAAGTAAGTTCAATATCATCTGCTAAAGATTTATTATTTTTTTTGTCCCATACACGCAGCTCTTCAATCTTTTCATAAGTTGCATTAATCCAGGCGTTAAGTTGTGTCTGGTGTTTGCAAGAATTTATTTCAGCTATCCATTGCATAGATAATTTATGCCAGGCGTTTTCTTCTGGACTTACGTCTGGATCGTCTTTTATTTCTTGAGCTGCTGGTTGCTGTTTGTTTTCTTCCTGGTGCTTTCTAATTCCTTCAGCCTTTTCTACTTCATTTATACTTGCATACTCTCCACCATGTATGCCCAGGCTTGCCAAAGCTCTGCCTATAGCTGAAGTTTCACAATTTTCTATAGCAGAAGTTTCATTTACATGAGGTGAATTTGCAAAAACTCTACCTCTTACTTCTTCAGCTAGTCCAGATCCAATAACTTTTTCATTTAAAGTTATAAGTGCTTTTACTACAACTTTTTCACCATCATTGACCAGGATATTAGTATCTATTCCGTAATCCATTCCAAAAGTTTCTCTAAATATTTCCATGCGTTTAGATACCTGGAGATAATTTTTACCACCTTTTACTCTAACGCCTTCTTCCTGGACCCTAGCGTTAGCTTTTTCCATTGCAGAAATAATCTGTATAGTTGTTCCACTTAAACTTTCAGCTGGTATTGTTTTCTTCATTCCCAAAATTTCCTTGCTTCTTTTAATACGCTGGGTGGTTCTTTCCAGCAAAGATCTCTATAGTTAGTTGTTACCATTTGAAAGAGCTGTTCTTTTGTGCTGCAAACTTTTAAAAATCTTTCTGTTACTAAATTTTCATTGATAATATGTTTAACAATCTGTGCCAGGTTTTCATTTGAAAGCTCTGGTGAGTTCTCTTGGGTAAATAATCTGTAGTCTTTTGCATTTGCATAAACCAGGAAAGGAGGAAGTCCTCCGTTTACTGCCCAGAAACCAGCAACCTGGTAAAGATGCGACAGTTCAAAAGGTCCAGATAAATTTGAGGGAAGGGACGCAGCTCTCCAGCCAGACTTTGTATCTGCTATTGTTGACCATTTAGTTTTCAGATCTCCACGCCTGGCATAATCTGGTTTTGTATTATATGGCAGCTCATTCCCTGGTAATAATCCCAGGTAATCAGTTTCACCAATAATTTTATTTTCTTTTTGCAATGCCTGGGTCAATCCTATAATAGCATTTTTCGCTACTGAAGGGACCTCTTCATAATAGCGTTCATACTTTTTAAAATCTGTTCCTTCGTCCCACTCTCTGTGTTGGTATTTCAACAACATTTCCTCCTTGACAGAGTTCAGAGCGTCCTCAAAATTAACCTCGTTTAAAATAACCAGGTCACATATTGCCTGGACAGCTCGTCCAGCCAACATATTAGCATTGTCTGATTGGTTACGTTTAGGATCAAACTTATCCAGGATTGCCCAGGCATCTTTCTTTTTATTACTGTCAGCACTCTCGTCTTTAACAATTTCCCAGGCGTTTGAAATCATAGGACGAATATGGACCTTATCAAAAAAGGCTTTACACCTTGTCTTACTCATAGGGTTACTATGATGTATGTAATTATGGCGTGTTGACCAATCTGGTAATGGTTTCATAAAAAAAGTTCCTCCAGTAATACTGAAAGAACTTAATTTAGTTGACGTTATCCGTCAATACTGTTGATTATATTTTTTTTACTAATTGACGTTTTACGTTGTATATCCTTGATTTGAATAGTTATTTTTTTCTCCGTCTGTATAAGTATCAACGAATTGTTTTTGCAGCTGGATCACTACTGGACACGCCCAGCTAACAACGATTCCCTTATAGGTTGGCGATTCATCACTTTTAGAAACTTCCCACATTCCAGTTACATCAAATCTATCACCATCAGACCTTGGCATTAAACGTCCAGTTAATAATCTTTCTTTTCCATCAATGACAGCTCCACACATTGACCAAGAGTGCATACATCTTTCGTCAATACATTTATTTTTATTCTGCATATCAAAAATATCTACAGATCCATATTTTAATGAGTTTGGATTGTTTGTTTCAATTGTTTGACCTTCAAAAAATGATGGAAAGTTTGTTGGTAAATGCAGCTCAACTGGTTTCTTTAATATAAAAGTTTCCCTGGTTAAATATTTTCTTGTTGAATTTATCATAAGTGGTTCTGGTTCAAATTGTACTACGCCAGGTGGCAGCCTTAAAATATCAGCCAGCTTTAAAATATCTTCACGACTTGCTTGCTGTTTATTTTTAAGCCACCTATTTAATGTCTCTGGTGGTTTCTCTAGCTCCTTGGCTAAACTTGATTGCGTGTAACCATGTTTAGTCATGGCTGCCTGGACTAATTTATTCATTACTGTATTCCTTACTCTAATTATTTTATTGTTAAAATTTGCATATTTACACAAATCAATTACGGATTTTTTTTGTCCATTCCAGTATTCTAACTGGTCATTTACTGTACCCATTAGTTCCTCCTGGTTATTAATCTGTTCGTTAAACCCCAACCCCATGTACTTCTGGCTCTTGAGGTCCAAATCATGCCCTTACCATATCGATTATATGATTTATTAATTTTCATATTTCCTCCCAGTTGTCGATTAATGACAATGTAAAAAAAAGTATTAATGATATTGACTAAATACGTCAAGCTAATTTATATATTAAGGCATGAAACTTGATACCTGGAGAAGAGAAAACGGCTTAAGTTATAGAGCTTTGGCCCAAAAACTGGGACAAAAGGAGGCAACGATTGCCAGGCGTTGGTGTTTGCCACCAGGTCACCAGGACCAGCTCATTCCGAGAAAAGGTCCAAATATGGACCGAATCATAGAAGTAACTAATGGAGCTGTTATGCCCAATGATTTTTACATGAGGGACGCCAATGGGTAAAATGTCCAGGGACAAGGGAGCTAGAAGAGAGCGTGAGCTAGTTAATATTTTCAAGGATAATAATATCCATGCAGAGCGTGTTCCCCTATCTGGTGCAGCTGGAGGACGTTTTTCTGGTGATGTAGACGTTTACATTAACGGCAAAAATGAACAACCACTTGTAGCAGAATTAAAAGCCAGGGCAAGTGGATCTGGCTTTGTAACATTAGAGAGATGGCTAGGAGAAAATGATCTTTTAGTTTTATGGCGTGATCGCCAGGAGCCTTTAGTAGTTCAAACTTTATCAAATTGGATAGGAGTAAAGTAAATGCAAAAAAGAAAACGAGGACGTCCTAAAAAGAAAGAGGAAGATATGTTAAAAAAACCAATCAAAACATTAAAAGATATTCCCCAGGAATTCAAACCAAAGAAAAAAATAGGATTCTGGGCGTGGCTGTTCCCCAAGATCTGGAAATAGAAGTCAGAATTAAAAATGGTCGTTGTCCCAGGTGTTTAGGTATGCTGCATCAAGTCCTGGACAAAACAAAAGACCAGGAAAAAATATTAAAATGTTTTATTTGTGAATTAATTATTTCAGAGGGAGTATTGCCAAATGAAAAAAAATAGTTTATTTGGTTTTACCAGCAACGAAGCAAGGCAAGCAGCAAGACCTCGAAGTAATGCTCCTTTTAATACTTCTTATTTATTACAAGGCTTAAACAAGAGGACCAGTTATAACTATCGAAAAGCTGTCCAGGCTAATAAGTCGCAGCCATTCCAGGAACAAGAAAGACGAGTCTTAAAAAAATTAAGATCCAGACTTTCTATTTCAGATTACAAGAATTTTTACCAGGCATTTTACAAACAAACAGCTTTTAAACGCTTTTTAGTTTTAAAAAACCTGGAGGAACGGCTTGGACGTTAGCAAACTTAACACACTTGAACTTGACGAGCTGTTCCAGGAAGCAGCAGAAACAGAACGCAAGCTACCACCAGCTACAAGAAAGGCAATGTTATCGAGCTGGATTGAATACGACCCAGGTTGGTCAGCTTATGGATATACAAAGTTAGAACCAACCAAGCTCAAAGCAACAGCTGAACAGATCACCAGGTTAGATCACGCCCTGGACCTGGGTTTATTAATGACAACGGAAGATAGACGGCTAGTCTGGGCAGTTGCTCATTCGGCAGCCTTTCGAGATCGAGGCCCAGCCTGGACGAAAATAACCAGGCTGCTAGGTATGAAAGATCCTCGCATAGTAAAAAGGCGTTACCTGGATATCCTGGTACGCCTTTATTACGTTTTGAAAGCTAGAAGTTAGGCTTTTTTGGCTCTGTAGTAATCTCCCCAGCCAGTAATATTTAGATAAAGCTCATTCATTAAATCAGCTTTAATCTTTTCTAATAACTCGGCTGCTGGTTTAGGAAACATTCCTGGGTCTTTTGTGTAAGCACCCAGGATAAAAAAGAAATCATCTTTTCCATAAAGTTTTTTAAAAGCCTTTTTTAATGCAGCGATTATCTTTTTATTTTTTTCCATGTTTTATTCTACCTCCAATTTGTTTTTAGCGATACAAACAGCTGCTTTGTAGTTTATCGCCTGGTTAATAGTTTTAAGAGCTTTTTCTTGTTTGGCGTTTTCTACTTCTGGATCAGCTCCAGCTGGTCTTATCTTCCAGGTCACTTTGTCCATGACCTCGTTAAAAGCATTGACCTTGCAGATTTCAGCCTTCTGGGTATCTGTCATCATGTCCCAGTATTTGTCAGCAAACTCTGCAACTCCGTCTGGATCTCTGTCACAAGCATCATAGTTAACGTAGCCGTTTGGATCCTGGGTAACAATGGCAGCTGTCATATAAGTACCTTTTTTAGGTTTGCACCATTGACCAGTTTTAGGGTTCTTTGTAGCGTAGCAAAACCTATCACCGAAACCTTTTTTAGTTTCGACCCAGTAACGTCTTTGGGTCTTGAACTTGTAACCCCAGGGATAGTTGTCTACCTGGACACCAGTTTCGAAGTCTTTAGCCTGGGGAAAAACTTGTTTGTTTTGCATTAACATATTTGGTCCTTTCTTTCTGTTACATTACTAATATGGGTATATTGACGTTTAATGTCAATAGCATTGACGTAAAAAAATGTAAATTTTACATAAAACAATGTTAAACTACCTGGAATAGTGGCATTTCAGCAAGCTCAACGCCTTTGACTTTGGCTGCTATTCTGTCTGCCATCTCTCTAACGTGGTTAATGAATTTCTTTTTAGTTCTGCAATGGTTAATTGCTACGTTGCAGCTGTCTGCACTATCAAAACCAATCTTATCTAAAACGCCTAGACCTCGCATCATGTGGATCCAGGGTCTGGTCATGTTGAATTTTATATCCCAGTAATTCATGTGGGCAAAAACTTCTCTTATTCTCTCCAGGTATGCACTACCTGGTTTATTCCTGGCTATGTCGTATTCCTGGCAGCTGCCGAAACCAACAAAATTAAATATTCTGTATAACTTCTGCAACTGGTCCAGGCTTTCGTTTAAGTGCCAGATTGCCATAGCTCGCTCTGGGTATTTGAGCTTTCCCTGGTAAAGTGCATCTTTTATGAGCTGTAAGTTATCTTCCTCGTTGCCTTCGATTACGTCTGGAATAACTGCTACGGCCTGGGGACATCTATCCATTGCAGCGTTTGCCCAGGTATAAAAGCCGTCCCACCAGGCAGCGTCCAGGGTAATTCCTTTTTTCCAGGCAGTAAAAGCTCCGTTGTCTAAAATAAGGATCTGGTCCTTACCAACAAGATTAATACATTCGTCAAGCTGTTCTGGGTTCATATAAGAAACGCAGAAGCTGCCACCTTTGAGCTGTGGTAGTAATCTCTTTGGAGTGATTGGAGTCCCATGAACTAGTCTTTTCATTGATTACCTCCCTGTTGTTACACCTTTAAAATGGATACTATGACGTTTAATGTCAATACCTATGATGAAAAAAACTTAAAAAAAAGTTTAAAACGTCAAAAAAGTGTTTGACGGAATGACCTGGAAAGTTTACAAATTTCTTTAAAATAAGGTTAATTTTTATATTTCCTCCCAAATTTAATATAATTTTCAATACGCAACCTTAATTTTAAACATTGTTAAGCAAACTAGGACCAGGACAGCTCAAACTGTCCTGGCTTTTTTATGGGAAAATTACGAGTTACAAAAAAACAAATGGATCTTATCTGTGAGCAGCTCATGGACGGCAAGAGCCTGGCGAAGATCTGCGAAGGTAACCAGGACTTACCAAGCTCCAGGACAGTTACCAGGCATCTCCAGGACAGCGAAGAAAGCTATTTACAGTACAGGAAGGCTAGAGCTATCCAGGGCGAGCTGCTGCGTGATACAATCATTGAGCTTGTGGAACGTCCTTTGCCAGAAGATCCAAAACTAGCTCAAGCTGAAGTAGGGCGCAGACGCCTCGAAGCAGAGCAGAAGGACAAGTATATTAGACAGCTGCAGCCACTAGGAATTAGGGACAAGGCTGAAGATAAAGCTGACCAGGTAACTGGAACGCTGACTTTATCCTGGGAGTAAATTGGTTTTTTTCTGCACATTTTGTCCTGGGTCGCACGCACGAGGAAAGATTTAGCCAGGCATTGGTCAACGATTGGTCTATAAACTGGCTGTGATCGTTGCTGGAGCTGCAAAGGGTCACCAGTTTACAGCTATGGACCCCCATCTTTCCAGGACTTTTTTGACTTTTTGCACCCCTACCACCCCCAAAACTTGGTCGGTGCTTGCTATGTCATTATGATACCAAACAGAGGAGGTACAGCTTGTGACACACATAAGCATACCATATAAACCAAGACCATTGCAGAAGGAGCTGCACCAGGAAATATCGAAACATAGATGGTCTGTCGTGGTATGTCACAGACGCTTTGGTAAAACAGTTGCAGCTATCAATCACTTGCTGCGAGATGCTATCCTTACCTCGTTGCCTAGTCCTCGATTTGCATATATAGCTCCAACGTATAGGCAAGCGAAGAATGTAGCCTGGGACTATTTGAAACAGTTTGCTGGTGCAATACCTATGACAAGGTTTCACGAAACTGAATTAAGAGCAGACTTGCCTAATGGTGCGAGGATCCAGTTGCTAGGTGCTGAAAACCCAGACAGTTTAAGAGGAATATATTTAGATGGTTGTGTCCTGGACGAGGTAGCTGATATGCCAGAGAGCTTGTTTCCAGAAGTTATACGTCCAGCGTTATCAGATAGGAATACAAAAGAGAAGCCAACCTGGGCGTTATTTATTGGTACACCTAAAGGCACTAATGCTTTCTACGATTTGTTTGAAGCTGCACAAGACCAGGAAGACTGGTTTAGTGTTATTTATAAAGCAAGCGATACTGGCATTGTTGACGAAGAAGAACTTGCAGCTGCCCAGGCCATGATGACACCAGATCAGTATGCTCAAGAATTTGAGTGTTCCTGGGTGGCGAATGTACCTGGATCTATTTATGGTAAAGAGTGCCAGGCAGCATTGGAAGATAAGAGAATAACAAAAGTTCCTTATGATATGACAGCAAAAGTTGATACCTGGTGGGACCTTGGTATTGGCGATAGTACAGCTATCATTTTTACGCAAAGCGTAGGAAGAGCTGTTCATGTAATAGATTTTTATGAGAATAGGGGAGAAGGCTTACCCCACTATGTAGATGTATTGTCCAGGAAGAATTATCTTTATGGGACCCACAATGCTCCACATGATATTGATGTTAGAGAGTTAGGATCTGGAAAATCTAGGAGAGAGATTGCCTGGGACCTGGGATTGAATTTTCGTGTTGTTCCGAAACTTCCCCTGGAAGATGGCATACACGCAGCACAGCTGCTTTTAGCCAGGACCTGGTTTGATAAAGACAAATGTAAACACTTTTTAGAAGCCTTACGTCAATACCATAGGGCATATAACGAAAAGACTAGATCCTTTCGTGCAACACCAGTTCACGATTGGTCCAGCCACGCAGCAGACGCATGGCGTTATTGTGCTGTAGGTATAAGAGAGAGTAGGGAGTTTGATAGTCCTCCCCAGGCTTTTGCCGATAATAAATATAACCCTTTAGGAGTTGCAGTATAATGGGATTTTTAAAACCAAAAACACCACCTCCACCACCTCCTCCACCACCAGCACCACCAGTAAAAGGTCCTGGTAGTGTAAAACCTGGTACGAATCCATACAAGCCAGTTACAGAGGAAGATGCTGAAACAACTACTATAACACCAAAAGACGTAGTTAGAGCTGGTAGTGAGGTCCAGAACTTGAAGAAAACCATGGGAAAGAAAAAAGGTCAAAAGTCTACTATACTTTCTGGACCTATGGGCGATACGAGTAAAGCTCCAATAAAATACGGCAGCTTATTAAGCAATTGATTATTCCGTATTTCGGCAATCAAAATATTGCCAAACTTCAACTTTTAAAAGCAATGAAAAAAGTTGAGTACAAATATAAAGACAAGCATGAAAAGATTATTGATTATGCAATAGTCCTAGAATGTGTAAACGATATTAGAGAAACAGCTGGGTATATCTGGTTTTATAAATGCAGAAGTGCAGAAACAAAATGGGTAGCTCATGTCCTGGTATATGAAAAGTTCCAGAAAAGATTTTTTACCAGGACTTTAGTAAATTCTGTTTTTGCTTTTGCCTGGGTAATGGGTGCAGAAGAAATATTAACAGAAAACTTCGAAACAGTTTTAAACCAACGAATGGGAGCAAAACTTGTTGAAGGCCAAGTTATTTATAAACTTCCACATGAATGGAGATAATTATGGGTGCAGTATTAAATCTAGTTAAAAAGATTGTAGGTGGTGGCACAAAATCTACGCCAACACCAGCAGCTCCTCCAGAAGAAGAAGTTACGCCAACACCTACACCAGTTGTAGCTCCAGCTCCAGTTGTTCCAGAGCCAGCACCAGCTCCAGAACCAGCTCCTCCTCCAGAGCCAGAGCCAGAGCCAATAACGCCAAAAGATCCAATAAGGCAAGGCGATCCTGGTGCAGTAGGTGCTGGACAATATAAAAAGAAAAGAAGAACCAGGACTAAAACAATTTTAACTGGAGCTGGTGGCGTACTAGGAGATGCGCCAATTCAAAAGAAAACTTTATTAGGATCTTAAATGACAGATAAAAAAGCTGAACAGATAGTCAAACAATTTGATAGTTTGGCTCAACAAAGATCAACCTGGGAAAGTCATTGGCAAGAAATAGGTGATTTTGTTATCCCCAGAAAAGCCGATATTAACAAGGCAAGGACCCAGGGTGATAAAAGAACAGAACAAATTTTTGATGGTACAGCTCTTCATGCAGCTGAATTATTAAGTGCTAGTTTGCATGGAATGTTGACTAATTCCAGTACGGCCTGGTTTTCTTTACGCTTTCGTGATGCAAACCTTGATTCCAATGACGAAGCTAAAGAATGGTTACAATCTGTAGAAGATGTAATGTACCTGGCTTTTTCCAGGTCAAACTTTCATGAACAAGTACATGAACTTTACCATGACTTAATTACTTTTGGTACAGCTGTTATGTTTATTGAAAGTGATCCCAAGTACCAGCTGCAATTTTCGACCAGGCATATATCAGAATGTTACTTATCAGAAGATGAAAAAGGTAGAGTTGATACAGTATATAGAAAATTTAAGATGCCTAATCGTGCTGTGCTGCAAAGATTTGGTAAAGATGTTCTTTCAACAAAAAGACTTGCTGAAATAAAAGAAAAACCATACGAAAAAACTTCTTTGCTTCATGCAGTATTTCCAAATGATGATAGAGATATAACAAAATTAACAAACATAAATAAACCTTTTGCTTCTATTTATGTTGACCATGAAGAAAAATTACTTTTATCAGAAGGTGGTTTTGACGAGTTGCCTTATTGCTGTCCAAGATTTTTAAAGAGTTCTTTTGAAATTGGTTATGGAAGATCTCCAGCTATGACAGCTTTAGCAGATACAAAAATGCTCAATAAAATGAGCGAGGTATCTATACGCTATGCTCAAAAACTTGTAGATCCTCCTCTGGTAGTTCCAGATGATGGTTTCATGTTGCCTATTAGAACTGTTCCTGGTGGATTAAATTTTAAAAGATCTGGGACCAGGGACACAATAGAGCCACTCAATATAAATACTGGCAACCCTCTTGGCTTACAAATGGAACAGCAAAGGCGTGACATGATACGCCAGGCTTTTTATGTAGATCAATTAATCCTGGGTGCGTCACCAAACATGACAGCTACAGAAGTTATGCAGCGTACTGAAGAAAAAATGCGTTTGCTAGGTCCAGTTATGGGACGTCTACAAGCAGAACTATTACAACCATTGATAGAAAGAGCTTACAATATTCTTTCGAGGGACAACTCTTTTGCTGAAGTACCAGACATATTACAGAATAATGATATTGAAATAGACTATGTATCACCACTAGCAAAAGCTCAACGTCAAGGTGATGTACAATCAGCTCTACAGCTCCTGGAGATTATGGCTCCACTTGCCCAGGTAGATCCTTCTATCATGGATTATATTGATGTAGATGGTATGTCGAAACATATTATTAAAACTCTTGGCGTACCAGCAACAGCTGTAAGAGGTGATGAAGAAGTTAAAAAAGTTAGAAATGAACGACAAGCAGCTCAAGCAGTTGAACAAGAGAAACAAGACATATTAACAGCAGCTGAAGCAGCTGGTAACGCTGCACCAGCATTGAAAGCATTATCATGATAGATCCAGCAGATTTAGAAGCAATGTATGAGCATATATTTGAGCTAGATGATGGAGAACAAGTATTAAAAGATTTGCAGAAAAGATTTCATAAAGATACAACAACATTTTCAAAAGACGCCCTAGAAATGGCGTTTTTAGAAGGCCAAAGGAGTGTAATCCTTTATATAGAAAACAAAATATTCGCAACACCAGAAAACAGAAAGGAACTAGAACAAGATGAGTGAAGAAGTAGCAGAAGCTCCAGCAGCTGATTTAGTAGATCAAGCTAATGGGCAAGCATCTGTGGATTGGAAGGCGTCAATTCCAGAAGATATTAGGGGACATAAATCATTAGAAACTATCCAGGACGTAGGGTCACTAGCAAAAAGTTATGTTAATGCTCAATCTATGATAGGTGCAGATAAGATAGCAATACCTGGTAAATCATCAACCCAGGACCAATGGAATGAGATTTATGCTAAATTAGGTAGACCAGAAGCTGCCGATAAATATGAGTTGGCAAACAACTTACCAGAAGGTCAAGAACTAGATCCATTATTGATGGGAGGTTTTACAAATACAGCTCATGCTGCTGGGTTAAGTACAAAACAAGCTCAATCTTTGCTTGATTGGTATAATGGCGTTTTAACAGAAACAACAGCAAAAAACACAGCTGATGAACAAGCTCAACTTGAACAAAAAACAAATGAATTAAAACAGCATTATGGACCAGCGTTTGAAGATAGAGTAAACCTGGCAAAAGCTGTATCAGCTCAATTTACAGAAGGTGATGAAAGTATTTTTGAACTAAAACTTTCAGATGGATCTCTCCTGGGAAACCACCCAGAATTTATAAAAATGGCTGCTAATATGGGCGTTTTTATGAAAGAGAAAATGGGAGAAGATACATTAGAAGGTGTCAAAACTACTGGAGCTGCAACTAAACACGAGCTGGAAGGAAAACTAGCTGAATTACAATCGTCTGATAGTCCATACTGGGACAACAAACACCCACAACATGATTGGTTTGTGAGTGAAGTTTCCAGGATAAATGAAGAATTGTATCAAGACGAATAAACAAGTTACCTGGGAAACCAGGTATTAAGGGTAGCCAATAGGTCCTTACGTTGGTGAACGCATACACAAAACCTTTCGTCCAAATAATTGGGTAGCGATTTTAATTTTTAATTTTTAATAAAGGAGAAGAACTTATGAGTTCTCAAATAACTACTGCTTTTGTGCAGCAGTTCAGCTCCAATATTACACTATTATCTACGCAGAAAGGTTCAAGACTACGAGCGTCTGTTGATGAAGAAAGTGTAACTGGTGAAAAAGCATTTTTTGACCAGATTGGTTCTGTAGAAGCTGTCGAAAGAACTTCACGCCACCAGGACACGCCATTGGTGGAAACACCCCACAGCCGTAGAATGGTTACAATGTCTACGTTTGAATGGGCAGACCTAATTGATGACGCTGACAAAGTTAAATTGTTAGCAGATCCAACAAGTGTTTACGCTAAAACTGCTGCAAACGCTTTAGGCAAAAAGATGGACGATAAAATCATTGCTGCTGCAACTGGTACAGCCTTAACTGGTAAAGCTGGTGCAACATCAACAGCATTGCCATCTGGTCAACAAATTGCAGCTGGATCAGCTAATCTAACAATTGCTAAACTTTTATCAGCAAAACAAATCTTTGATGAAGCTGATGTGGACCCAGATATACCAAGGTATATTGCAGTTGCACCATCACAAATCAAAGCATTGTTAGGTACAACACAAGTCACATCTAGCGATTTCAATACAGTAAAAGCTCTTGCTCAAGGTGAAGTTAGTTCATTTTTGGGATTTGAGTTTATATTGTCAAATCGTCTAGCTAAATCTGGCAACAACAGAACGTGTTTTGCCTGGGCAGAAGATGGAATTAAACTTGCTGTTGGGAAAGATGTCATGGCTAAAATTGACGTCAGACCAGACAAATCATATTCAACCCAAGTATACTATTGTGCAACTTTCGGAGCTTCAAGAATGGAAGAAGAAAAAGTTGTTTCAATCGTATGTGATGAATCAGCGTAAGGAGGTTAAATCATGGCTACAGTTTATTCTGATGTAATGACAGATCTCACCCAGGATAACCCTAGTGAGGTCACTACAACTTCCAATTTAGGTGGCAGAGTAAGAGTTGCTTTTGCTACTTATGAGGCCAGTTCTTTAGCAAGTGGTGATGTAATTGAGATGTTTCGTTTGCCTAATAAGGCGCGAATAATCAATGGTGCATTGTCACATGATGCTTTAGGATCATCAACCACATTATCAGTTGGTTTTGCTGCTCATACAAATACAGCTGGAACAGCTGTATCTGCTAGTGCTGCTGCTTATAAAGCTGCTGCTGCGTCAACTTCAGCTCAAAAAGTTGAGATTGCTGCTACAATAGCTTTAGGTCATGGTAGTGTACTGGACACCAATTCAGATGGTGTTTCTATTACAGCTACTATGGGTGGTGCTGCTGGTACTGGAACTATCAATGTAATGATGATGTACGTTGTAGACTAATAAACCCTGGGGAGCAGCTTGTGCATGGCTGCTCTCTTTTCATTTATGAGGTCCTATTTTCACAAGGAGAATCGGTTACATTTTGTAGTTGGATATAAATTTTAACCAGGGACCTCACCAAATTTTGGAGATAATTAAATGGCAAGTGTCGTAGATATTTGTAATAGTGCATTAAATATGCTGGGTGCATCAACAATCACAGCTCTTACAGAAGATAGTAAAGCTGCCAGGTTATGCAATCAAAGATATGATTTTGTGCGTGACGCTACATTTCGATCTCACCCCTGGAATTGTTTAATAAATAGAGTGACTTTAGCACCAGATACTACTGGTCCAGCTTTTGGTTTTACTAATTATTTTACTCTTCCTACAGATCCTTTTTGTTTAAGAATATTGCAGTTATCTAGCCTTGACCTGGTATATAGAATTGAAGGAAGAAAAATTGCAACAGACGAAAGCACAGTAAATTTAATTTATGTTGGTAGAGATACAGACCCTAATAATTATGATACTCTATTAATAGAAACTATCTCAGCATCTTTAGCGTCTGATATTGCTTATCCTCTTATTGGTAGCTCAACTTTGGCTGCACAAATGTACACAATCTACCAAAACAAACTAAAAGAAGCTCGATTTGTAGACGCAACAGAAGGAACACCAGGAGCTATATCTTCTGTTACAGAGCCTGGTGGTTTACAATCTGATATTTTTACAGCTGCAAGGTTATAAACTATGGCAAAGGCGTCAGCTGCATTATCTAATTTTACAGCTGGGCAACTTTCGCCCAGGTTAGATGGAAGGACAGATCTATCTAAATATTTTAATGGCTGTAAAAAATTACAGAATTTTGTAATTCACCCTCATGGTGGTGCTAGTAGACGCCCAGGATCAATTCATATTGCAGAAGTTAAAAACAGCTCGCATGGCTGTAGACTTATTCCTTTTGAATTTAATGTTACCCAGGCTTATATTTTAGAATTTGGTAATCAATATTTTCGCATTTATAAAGATGGTGGACAGATTGTAAGTAGTGGTAGTGCTGTTGAAGTGGCCACACCCTATTTACATACAGAACTTTCCCAGTTGAAGTTTACACAATCAGCTGATGTTATGTACATTGTACACCCAAATCATGCACCAAGAAAAATTACCAGGACAAGTCATACTGCCTGGTCAATATCTGAAGTGGACTTTACCAGGGGTCCAATGCAAGATCCTAATACAAGCACTACAACTTTAACAGCTAGTGCTAGAACTGGTAGTGTTACAATAACTGCAAGTGCCAGCACCTTTGCGTCTACTGATGTTGGACGCCTAGTAAAACTACATGATGGATATGCAAAGATTACTAATCATTCAAGTGCAACTTCTGTAACAGCAACTGTCCAAGAAAATGAAGATGGTGTAGCTGAACTAGCACCTTCTTATACAGCAACAACTATTGCTTTCCATGAAGGAGATCCTAGTTCAACTGGATTAGAACATAACGATAGAATTACTGATAGTGCTGCTAATTTTGTTGACCAGGGTTTTAAAGCCAATACCAAAGTAACAATAAGTGGTGCAAGTAATGGAGGTAATAATAAATCTACTGCTGTTTTAATTGTCCAGGTCACAGCTGATACAATATTATTTTCACCTTCTGTTGACTTTGTAGCAGAGTCAGCTGGTCAAAGTGTAACAATAAATGGAGCATTAACAGCTGATAGTAATTTTTCATTAGGAGCTTTTTCTTCAACAACTGGGTTTCCAGCTGCTACAGCTTTTTTTGAACAGCGTTTAGTTTTTGCAAATACTGCAACACAGCCACAAACTATATTTTTTTCAGTAGGTGGTGACTTCGAAAACTTTACAGCTGGCACAGATAATGATGATGCACTTACTTATACTATTGGATCTAACCAGGTAAATGTTATTCGTTATTTAAGTTCTGGAAGATCTCTTATTGTAGGAACAAGTGGTGGTGAGTTTGCTGTAACAGCATCTGGTAGCTCTGAACCATTGACGCCAACTAATGCACAAATAAAACGCCAGGCAAGTTATGGTAGTGCAGATATACAACCAGTAAGCGTTGGTAATGTAACTTTGTTCGTCCAAAGAGCTAGAAGGAAATTAAGAGAGCTGGTTTATGATTTTAATTCAGACAGTTATTTAGCACCAGATTTAACGCTGTTAGCTGAAGATATTACAGCTAGTGGCATAAAAGAAATGTCATTTATGCAAGAGCCAGATAATATTGTCTGGTGCGTTTTGAATAACGGCAAACTTGTTGGCATGACTTATAGAAGAGAAGAACAAGTTGTAGCCTGGCATGAACATTTATTAGGTGGATCTTCTACAGTAAGTGGCGTTAGTTATAGTTATGGTTATGTTGAAAGTGTTGCAACAATTCCAGGATCTATAGACGAAGATAGCGTTTACCTAGTTGTCAATAGGACAATAGGTGGAACTACAAAAAGATACATTGAATATCTAAATTTTTTTAATTTTGGAGATAATGTACTAGATGCTTATTTTGTTGATAGTGGTTTATCTTATAGTGGAAGTTCCACTACTTCTTTATCTGGGTTATCTCATTTAAACGGACAATCAGTAACTATAGTTGCAAATGGTGCAACGCACCCTAATAAAACTGTATCTAGTGGAGGGATATCTTTAGATAGAGCTACTACAAGTGCTTTTGTTGGTTTAGGTTATACATCTACCTTGCAAACAATGCGATTAGATGTTGGTGGACAAGAGGGAACTAGCCAGGGAAAAACAAAAAGAATACACGACATAACATTAAGATTGTTTCGTACAATAGGTGCAAAGGTAGGATCTTCTGAAACTTTAATTGATTTAATTCCATTTAGATCTAGTGCAGATCAAATGGACCAGGCACTTGATTTATTTACTGGAGATAAGGAAGTTGAGTTTAGGGGTGGTTATGATAGTGATGGTTTTGTAGTTGTTGTTCAAGATGATGCAATGCCAATAACTATTTTAGCATTATTTCCAAGGCTGCAAACTTTCGATCAATAGATTGATTAGAATTGTTAATTATAAACCAGTTCATGCAGTTGAGATTTTTCATAATGGAATGAATATAGGATCTCCTCCTGGCAAAGAAGAATACCTGGCGTTTGCTACAAAGCTAAATGTTCCAGGCCAAGCCTTTACAGCAATTGATGAAGAAGGAAGGCTTGTTTGTTCAGCTGGTATATTTGATATTTGGAAAGGTGTTGGTGAAGCCTGGTTGGTTGGATCTAAAATTCTTAATGAAAGAGGGATCTTTTTAACCAGGATTATTGCCAGAAGATTTAAAGTAATTATTAAAACACAAAAATATAAACGCATACAATGCGTAGTTCACAATAAGTGGGAAAGTTCACAAAAATTTGTTGAGCTGTTGGGTTTTGAAAACGAAGGTTTAATGCGTAAGTACGGACCAGATGGGTTTGATTATTTACGATACGCTATAGTTATAGGTGAATAGATGCAAAAATTATTAATGATGGCAATGGCTGCGTCAACAGCTGTATCAGCAGCTGCTACTTTCGCAGCTGGTAAGCAACAAAAATCTGCCTATGATTATAATGCACAATTAGATGAAAGAAATGCCCAGGCTAAAGAAATCCAGGCAGAAGTTTTTAAAAGAAATTCAGATCTGCAAATTCAAAAGTTTCAAAAAGATTTCAGAAGATTAAATGATGCAACAAGCCAGGCATTTAGAAAGAATGGTTTTGTTGCTACTGGTGGAACGCCATTATTAGTTGCCCTGGAGAACGCACAAAACGCAGATGAAGAGATTGCTATACGTCAATACAATGCGTCTGTAGGTGAGCAGCAAATTCAAGAAAGTGCTGTCAACGATAAACTGTCAGCTAATTTAAACAGAATGTACGGAAAAGCAGCACAAATGTCAGCTGTTATAGGAGCTGGTAAAACTCTGCTATCTGGTGCGTCAAATATAGCGAGTATGCAATAATGAAAGTTCCTACATTTCAAGTTCAAACACAAAGAACTAATCAACCAAATACAGCTCCTTTAACGGCAAAAGCTAATCCAAATATACTGTCCATGCCACAAAGAGCTGTCCAGAACTTTGCAGATACAGCTTTTAAAATTTCCAGCGATTATTATAAAAAAGAATTAAAGATAAGAGATGATGGACAGCTTACTTCAGCTATAAATTCTTTATCAGAAGGATTTGATGCAGCAGCTATTGAAGCAAACAAAGAGCAAGAACCTGGTAATATAAGACCAAAGTTTGACGAGCTTACTGCAAATCTTATATCAGAACTCTCTGATACTATTACCAGCAAAGATATAAAAGCTGTATTTCAAAACAAAGGTAGCAGTTTATTAAGTAATTATAATATTAATATAAATCGCCAGGTAAGAACTAAAGAAATAAAACAAAACTTTGGCAAAAAAATTCAAAGAGAACAAACTCTAATAAATGATGCCGTCAATGGAAATCCAGCTCAACAAGTAGCAGCTTTTGATGAATTATTTGGTAATGACAGCATGGGATTACCAGGACTTTACGACACATTGTCTGGCACTTATATGGATCCAGGTGATGCTTTTAATAGAAGTGAAACAGTTAGAAAGAAAATAGCTAAAGAAAGAATAATAGTAAAATTTAATAGTTTATCTAATGTTGAGCAAAAAAGGTTGTTTGTTGAAAATTTAAAAACTAATCCTCCTAAAGCTCTTATGCCTTTAACTGTTGATGAAATATCCAGGAAACTAGGAAACATTATTGATACTAATATTAGTAAAGCCAGGACCCTTGAAAACATAACTTCAAAAAAAGAAATGGCGTTGCTCCTATCTGATTTACCAGAAATGAATGTAGATCAATTAAAAGAAAAATTAGATGGAATGGGGGAAATGTCACCAGAAGATTTGTTATTAACAGTTGGTGATTTTACTCAAGCAAAACTTACATTACAATCACGCATACGTTTTTTAGAAAACCAGGCAGAAATTACTCTTAATAAAGAACAAATAAAAAACCTGGGCAATCTGCAATTAGAATTATTTAAAGCTGGTGATGACGAAGAAAAAATAAAAGAGATATTAGAAAAAGTTAAAACAATAGATCCTTCATTAAATTTTTTAAAGCCAGGACAAATATCTCAAATAGGTAATGTTATCCAGGCTAAAATTAAACTTCTTGAAAAAGAAGATGCTGTTGATTTACTCAACAACGAAAAAGTTAAAATAGAAAAAATGAGAATAAACGGAGATCTGGCTGCTTTAAATGAACAATTGATGAAACATTTAGAAGATGAAGATGCACTAAAAGCAGATGCTGGAAATTATTTAAGCACCTTAAATGCTTTATCTTCATCAATCAACTCATTAGAAAATGCAAACAAATCTGCCGTTTCTGCATTAGATAAAGAGCTTAATCAATTTATGTCCATTGTAGAAGGTGGGGGACAAATCAATGAAGAACAATTTACAAATTTAGAGGAAAGAGCTGCAAATCTTGGTGATTATGGAATGGCGCTTCTTCCTAAAATTAACCAGGCAAAAGATTTAAACGCTATTTTAGGCAGTATGAGATCTATGAAACCAGATATGATCCAGGCAGCTGTATCTAGTTTTGCTCAAGGTTATAGTGTTACTGAAGAAACCCCAGACGGAGAAAGAGAAACTATAGAGTTTGGTGGTCCTGGTATAAATACTAAATTTGAAACAGCTCTAGTAAAAGCGTCAAAAACATTACAATCAAATATTCTTAATGGATTAAAAACAGATCCATTAGGCTGGGCAGCTACAGCTGGTGTAATAGATCAACCAGGTATATTAAGTTTTGATCCTAACGATATTCAAACAACAGCTGGTAATATTGTTTTACGAAGAAACCAGGCAATACAAGTTGCTGAACATTATGGAATGGCACAGCCTACATTTTTACGCCCAGGTGAAAAACAATTATTAACTAATACTCTTTACAATGGAAACAAAGATACCAGGCTGCAATTGATGAATATGCTGGTCCAGGGGTTTCAAGGTGATGCACCAGATGTTTTAGGTGAACTTTCTAAAGAAGGGCCAGAGTTTGCTCATATTGGTGGTTTAATGTTGCTTGGTAATATGACAGCTGTTGAGCTTGCATTAGATGGATTAGATCTAAAAAAAGATGGTATTAGTGCAACTGATTTTACACCAACAAATAAAAACACAATATTTGATGAAGTGGTTGGACCAGCTCTAGGTGCAAATATGTCTATGGCTGGGGACCTGGCAAGTGGTAAAAATATTGCTGATGCAATTTATTTAGCTATAGCAACACAAAGAGGATTTGCTACTTTTGAAGATGATGTTTACCAAGATGCTATACAAATGGCATTTGGTGGTAACTTATCTGATGGTACTGGTGGTATTCAAGAAGTCAGAGGAGAAAGAACTCTTGTTCCTCCAGGATTAACTGGAGATATGGTTGAAACAGCTATAAACAGTATTACCCAGGAATATTTAAGATCTGTTGGTTATGATGTTCCTAATGATTTATTTGAAGAAATGAAAGGTGGATCTAGTTTTCTTGGCGTTTTTGGAAGTGATTACAAAGTTGTTGCTGTTGGCAATGGTTTATATCAATTTCAAAAATCAGCAACTCACATAAATACTATAGCTGTTGATAATGAAAATAACATCATACAAATATTAATTTCTGATCTAATAGCTGCACAACAATGAGTTTTTTATTTAATGACAATAGTGCGACAGCTAATAATTCTGTTCAGCCATACGCTACAAACTTTACTAACAAAGCAACTGGGACCTGGGCAGAAAACGTAGCAGCTGGTTATAATATGTTTATGACCAATGAAACTACCTGGTCACCAGCTATTGTCCTGGAAGAAGTTTGGGAACCAATCATTGATATGATGAAGGAAAGAGAACCCAATCTTGTGCTAGGTAAACAAGATTACTTTGCAGATGTTTTTGGAAGGTCACAAATTTACAATCCAGCAACTCAATTAAGAATTGGTGTTTTAAATAATTTAGATGAAAGATTACGCAATGGTAATTCAGCTTATGTTCAACAAGCCAACAAATATTTAAAACATATAAAAGAAAATGCAGAACTTTATCCAGAATTTCAAAACATCACATTAGAAAGCATTGAGGAACAAGGTAAAGAACTCGCAACCAATAAAAGAAAAGACTATGACGAAATAGCTGCAAGGTCACCAGGACTTATAAAAGGAGCTGGTCGATTTATTGGTCAAGCTGGTGGTGTTATCCATGAACCAGTTGTTGTTGGGTCCATGATGTTTGGTGGTGGAGTTAATGCTAGTTTATTTAAAATAGCTCTGACCGAGGCAATCATAGGAGCTGGATCTGAAGCTATCTTACAGCCAGCAGTAGCACAATGGTATGAAGAACTAGGTTTAGAAATGTCCTGGTCAGATTATTTTACCAGGATAGCAGCTGGTGGATTGTTTGGTTTTGGAACTCCATACGCTATAGCTGGAACTGTTAAAGGATTAAAAATACCAGCTAATTTAATACGCAAAGGAGTAAATGTATTTACCGAAGCAGCTGCAAGAAATACTGAACAATTAAAAAAAGCTGCTGCAAAAAGTAAAGAAGATTTAAAAACTAAACTCCAGGAGCTTGGATTAAAAGAACAAGATATTGATTATTTTATAAAAAAGAACGAAGAGCTGGCACAAAACAACCAGGCTATAAATGAAGTAGCTGATGATATAGAAACTGTCGAAACCCAGCCAATTACTGACACAGCTGAACATTTATCTCGATTAGACGAGGCAGAGAGGGCAATAAACTCTAATGAGGTCCCAAATATACCAGAACAGCCAATATCTGATGTAGTCCCTCCAAAAAGCGTTTATGACAATGATCCACAATATGTAGATATAATTGATGTAGATTTTGATAAAGTTGATGTAGACGCCAGGTCATTTCAATATAAAGAGGGTGGAGATGAGTTTGGAGTGCTGCCAACATTGCAAGGGGTTACTAGATGGGACCCAATGAAAGCAGACTTAATTACTATTTATGAATATGCAGATGGTAGACAATTTGTTGCAGATGGACACCAAAGATTTGGATTAGCAAAAAGAATTAAAAAAACAGATCCTAACCAGGACGTAAGATTAAAAGCATACGTTTTAAGAGAAACAGATGGTGTTACTGTCGATATGGCACGAGTAATAGCAGCTCTTAAAAACATTGCCCAGGGATCTGGATCAGCTATTGATGCAGCAAAAGTTTTACGAGCTGATCCTAGCCAGGTAAGTGAATTACCACCTAATTCTAGTTTAGTAAGAACAGCTAGAAATATGGTTAATTTATCTGAAGATAATTTTTTAATGGTTGTTAATAAAGTTATACCAGCAAATTTTGGTGCAAAAGTTGGTGAGCTTATACCAGATAATCCAGAGCTGCAAAGTGCAGCCATCAATGTTTTATCTAAAACACAACCATCAAACATTGTACAAGCTACATCTATAATTAACCAGGTAAAAACTTTACCAACAGATCAAATAAAACAAACAAGTTTATTTGGTGAAGAGGTCCTAGCAGAAAGTTATTATTTAGAAAGAGCTAAAGTCCTGGATAATGCAGTAAAAGAATTAAAACAAGATACCAGGACCTTTGCAACATTAATTAAAAATGCTAATAGTATTGCAGAAGAAGGAAACGTATTAGCAAAAAAAGCAAACGAACAGAGAGTAGATGATGACAAAAAAGCGATCCACTTCCTCGAAAAACTCGCAAACAGAAAAGGCGAAGTTAGCGAACAACTCAACCAAGCAGCAAAAAGAGCCAGGGAAGATGGAAACACGAGGAACGCTACAGCAGATTTTCTCCAGTTTATCAGAAGAGCAATTGAACGAGGTGAACTTTCATCTATCGAGGAACTTGCTGCTGGAAACAATTACCAAGCTAAAACGAAAAGGGACCCAGGCGAGAATGAAGAGATCCAGGGAATTGACGAGCCAGGGGGAACTCAAGCTCAACAACAAGCAGATAGTTTAATAAATGATTTAGACCCTCCACGAGAGGCTTTCCAGGAAGATCTAAATGAAAGATTAGACCTAGAAAGTAAAATGAACGCTGGTGATTTTACTGTTGAGCAAATAGAACAGCACCCAGCAGTTAAAAAAGCTGTAAATCAAATGTACGATATACCAGAAACAATTGAACCTGGTAAAAAGTCACTTGCAGATCTTACAGAAGAATATTTAGAAAATCGTTCATTTATAATTAAAGATCAGTATGGATTAGAAAAAACTGTAAAAGGTTACACAACTGGTGTTGCAGCTTTATATTCATATTTAGAAAAATTTGCCTGGTTAGATGATGGTATAGATCCACCAGTAAATTCAGTAGCAAAAGAGAAAAAAGCAGTAATATTATTAGGACAACCAGCGTCTGGCAAAAGCTCAATAGCAAATCCAATTGCCAGGAAAATGAGAGCTATAATTGCTGATAGTGATGAAGCAAAAAAAATATTACCAGAATACCAGGGTGGTATAGGAGCAAACGCTGTTCATAGTGAAAGCTCAATGATTAATGATCTTATTTTATTTAATGCAGTAAGAAATGGAGATAATATTGTTATTCCTCAAACTGGAGGAAAACTTGCAACTATAGAAAAAAACATTAAATTATTAGTAGATGCTGGTTATGATGTTACATTAGGAAATGTAGATGTAACATTTACAAACGCAATGAACCGAATGATTAGAAGGTTTATATCTACTGGCAGATTAATTCCATTAGAAGTAATGAAAGAGATTGGAAATCTTCCAAAAAAGAATTATAATCAAATAAAAGGTAAAGTTAATGGCTACTTTGAAATCGACAACAACCAGCCAAAAGGCGAAAGGCAAACTCTCCTCGAAGATAGCAGAGAGTTCCTTAAACCAATCCCAATCGACTACAAGCTGGGGGGACAAGGAGCTGTACGCCAGGAACCTGGTGGAGTCACCACGAGGACAGAAACTGGTAGACCAGATCAACCAGGAGATCAACCGACTACGCAAGTAGACAAAGATCTATTTGACCAAGCAGCTGATAGTCAGCCAGGCGAAAGACAAGTTGATTTAGACACAATCATTGGAGAAAGTATAGAAAGGCTAGAAGCTGTTACAACTACTGGCAAAGTTGATTTAGATGATCCTTTTGCCCAGGGTCCACTTTCAATGGACCAGCTCACAAAAGTCGTTACTGAACAATATCCAGGAAGATTTGATGTAGATACTGGTCAAGGTGGTGGATTAAAAATAACTGAAAATTCATCATTAAATCGAACTGGAGAAATACTAAAAGATGAAAATGATCTTGCCATTAATGATCCGAAAATATATAAAGAAGGTACTAAAGTTGAGGAACCTATCGAGGACCTCGATATAGAAATACCAGATGTAAAAATTGATGATGCAACTGGTAATGAAATAAACACCACTACTACCCCAAGACAAATAAAAGCAGACATAGAGCAAGACCAAAAAATGCTTGAACGTCTGAAAGGCTGCGTATGAGTTTAATAGATTGCATTGAAAATGCTTTTGATGAAGGTACTATTACAGCTCAACAAAGGCGTAATGCTCTTGACTTATTTATACAGCGACAAGTAGAGCTGGAAAAAGGTCAAGGTATGGGTAAAGCTGAAGCTGATGCTCAAGCTGGTAGAGATACTTTTGATGCTTTAAAATATGCAAGTGTTGAAAAGGCTAGAAAACTTGTTATGCAACAAAAAGCCTGGAAACAAATTGAACTGAATGTAAATGAATATAGAGATAGATCTGGTAATATAAACTGGGGAAGGGCAGCTCTTGCTCTCTTGGAAGAAGATAGACGCAGTAAGTTTTCTTCTGTGAAACAAAGGGTCCAGGCTGTTGAAAACCAGGCAATAAGAAATTTAGATAACTTTCTTGTATCATTTAAAAGAAATCTTTTAGGAGCTGTAAGAAACAAAGCCAAGCTCGATAATATGGTTAGAGAGATTTTTGGACAAGATACTGGAGATGTTGCTGCCAGGGAAATGGCAAGAGCTTGGTCAAATACAGCTGAAAAATTAAGACAACGATTTAATGCAGCTGGTGGATCCATTGCTAAAAGAATTGGCTGGGGATTACCACAAACGCATGATTCTATAGCTGTGCGTAAAGTTGGAAAACAAGAATGGATAAACTTTGTTCTTCCCAGGCTTGATGTTGCTAAAATGATTGATGAACAAACTGGTAAGCAAATTCCTATGAGTGAGCTTACTTTTGTTTTAGACCAGGTATATGAAACAATAGTTACAGATGGCTTAAATACTTTTCAGCCTAGTAGAGCTAAAGGTGGATCTTCACTTGGAAACAGAAGGACAGATCATAGATTTTTAATTTTTAAAGATGCAGATAGCTGGCTAGAATATTCTGCAAGATTTGCAAAAGGTACGCCTTTTGATGTGATGATTGGTCATATAAAATCAATGTCCAGGGATATAGGTCAAATGGAAATTCTGGGACCTAACCCAGCGTCAACAATTGAGTTGATAAAACAAAATGTTAAAAAGTTTAATGCTACAAAAAAAGATGGAGATAGAAGAACAAGGATTGATAATAATAATATAGACCAACTTTATAGTGCAGTTGCTGGACGTAATGACAATGCAATTGATTCAGCTGTTGGAGCTGGTTTTGCTGGGTTACGTCAAATATTACAAGCAGCACAATTAGGAATGGCAGCTGTCCTGGCAACAACAGATTTAAACTTTCAGCGTATTGCCAGGAGAACTTCTGGTTTAAGCCAGGTAAATATGATTGGCCAATATTTTAAATTGTTGCAACCATTAGGAAGAAATGAACAACAAAAATTAGCTGTAAGATTAGGACTTATTTCAGAAGGCTGGCTTTCAATAGCGTCAGCTCAACAAAGATTTGTAGGTGAAATATCTGGTCCAGAAATAACCAGGCGTATTGGTGACTTTGTTATGAGAGCGTCTGGATTATCACCCTGGACCCAGGCTGGACGCTGGGCGTTTGGAATGGAGTTCCTGGGAAATCTTGCTGATAATGTTGGAAAAACTTTCGACCAGTTGGATCCACAATTAAGACAAACTCTAAAACAATACGGCATAGAAAGTGATAGCTGGAATATCATGCGATCTACAGATCTGTATGAGCATAAAGGAGCTACATTTTTAAGAGCTGAAGAGATTGAGGCAAGAACAGATATAAGTCCAGAAGTTTCTAGGAAACTTTCAACCAGGTTAATGGAAATGGTTGATACAGAAACAAACTTTGCTGTTCCTTCAACAAGTTATAGAGGTAGAGCTTTTTTAACTGGTGATACTAAACCAGGTACAATAGCTGGTGAAATGACTAGATCTTTTGCCATGTATAAAAACTTTGGAGTTACCCTGGTACATACGCATATTATGCGTGGATTATCCCAGGTAGGTTTTCAAAGAAAAGGAATGTACCTGGCTGATATGGTTATTTCAGCAACTATTATGGGTGGAATAGCTATGCAATTTAAAGAGATGGCAAAAGGTAGAGATCCTAGACCAATGAATACTCCACAATTTTGGGGAGCTGCATTTATGCAAGGTGGTGGTTTGGGTATTTTTGGTGACTTTTTGTTCTGGGATATAAACAGATATGGAAAAGGTTTACCAGAAACAGTCGCTGGTCCAGTAGTTGGTTTTGTTGGAGATTTAAATAATCTTACAACTGGTAATATTCTCCAGGCAATAAGTGGAGAAGATACTAATTTTTCAAATGAATTAATTAACTTTATAGGCAGATATACTCCAGGCTCTTCTCTTTGGTATATGAGATTAGCATTGGAAAGAAATATATTGGATAGGCTAAAATTATGGGCAGATCCAGTAGGATCCAGAAAATCCTTTAGAAGAAGTGAAAGGACCTGGAGAAATAATTATGGTCAAAAGTTCTGGTGGCGTCCAGGCAAACTTCAACCAGATAGATTACCAAACATTTATAACGCATTTAATTAGGAAATAATTATGACAGTTTCAAGTACACTTAACAAGGCGAGTGCTGATGGTAATGGTTCAACAACTTCATTTCCTTACGCATTTAAAATTACAAATGCCAACCAATTAAAAGTTTTCATAAGAAGTTCTACTGGAACGGAAACTTTAAAGACTTTAAATACTCATTATACTGTTACAAATGTTGGTGTAGCAAGTGGTGGAAATGTTGTTTTTAGTACAAGTCCAACAGATCATACTCCAGCTAATGGTGAAACAGTTGTTATTCAAAGAGTGTTTCCTTTAACACAAGCAACAGACTATGTAGAAAATGATCCTTTTCCAGCTGCTACCCATGAAGATGCCCTGGATAAATTAACTTTTATTGCTCAACAGCTCCAGGAAGAAGTTGACAGAAGTATAAAGTTATCTGTTACAAACACAATGACAAGCACAGAATTTACAACAAGTGCTACAGATAGAGCTAGTAAACTTCTTGCTTTTGATAGTTCTGGAGAATTATCTGTAACCACAGAACTTGGAACTTTTAAAGGAAATTTTGCAGCTAGTACAGATTATGTAATAAGAGACCTGGTAAAAGATACATCTACTGGAAATATCTTTTTTGTAAATACAGCTCATACATCTAGTGGTAGTCAACCATTAACATCTAATGCAAATAGTGCAAAATATACTTTGTTAGTTGATGCAGCGTCAGCAACCACTTCAGCTAGTGCAGCTGCTGCGTCAGCTCAATTAGCTGATGATTATGCTGTTAAAGTGAATGGAGCTGTAACTGGATCTGATTTTTCCTCGAAAGCTCATGCAATAGGTGGAACTGGTGTTGATAATGGTGTTGGTTCTGCTAAAGATTGGGCCACAAAAACATCTGGTACTGTTGGTAATACTTCTGAATATTCTGCTAAATATTATGCAACCCTGGGTACTGTTCAAAATGTAGCTAATAATATTAATGATATAGGCACAGTAGCTGGACAAATATCTCCTACAAATAATATTGCAACAGTTGCTGGTATAGATACTGAAATTGCTGCTGTAGCTGGAGATGCGCAAGATATTGGTGCTGTTGCTGGTAAAGCTACAGAAATTGGTAGATTAGGCACTACTCAAGCTGTTGCAGATTTATTAGCATTAGGAACACAAACTAATGTTCAAAATATGGCTAATTTAAATGGTCAAAATGTTATTACACACATGGCTAATTTAAATGGAACAGATGTAATTCAACATATACAAAATTTGAATGGTCAAAATGTATTAAGTCACATAGCAGCTTTAAATGCTCAAAATGTTATTTCAAACATTGGTACAGTTGCTGGTAAAGATACAGAAATTGGACAACTTGCACCAGTAGCTGGTGATATTACTACAGTAGCTGGTAAAGTTGGTGATGTTGAAATCGTTGCTCATTTAGAAGATGGAACAACAGCAACAAGTGCTGTTTCAAATTTAGCTGATAGAAGTTCTGATATGCAAACACTAGCACCAAGAGCTTCAGATATGCAATCACTCGCTACAAAAGCTACAGAGATAGGCCGAATAGGTGCGTCAGCTGGTAATATAACAAATCTAAATACATTAGGTACACAAGATGCAGTAGCTGATATGAATACTTTAGCAGCAATAAGTTCAGATATTACTTCTTTAGCAAACTCATTAGAAAAAACTTATACAGTCACTGTTGCTAATGTAGGTGGTATAAATGTCTTCCTTCTTGATGGCTCAAACTATCCAGCAATTGAAGTATTTAGAGGTAATACTTATATTTTTAATCAGAATGATGCGACTAATGATGGACACCCATTAGTATTTAAAAATGGAAACACTGCTTATCAAGATGGAGTTACCTATTATCTAAATGGTGCTGTAGTTTCATACGCTAATTATACTAACACAACAACATTTAATGCTGGTAGAAGTTCTGGTGATAGAAAAGTAATCTTTGAAGTGCCGTCAACAGCTCCTTCTTCTGGATTGAGATATTATTGTTATGTTCATGGCAATGCTATGGGTAATACAATTACTGTAAAAGATAGTAATATTTCCCTGGTAGCTGGATCAATTGCGAATGTTAATAATGTTGGAGGAGATATAGCTAATGTTAATAATGTTGGAAATGATATAGGTAATGTTAATACAGTTGCAAACAATATAAATTCTGTAAATGATTTTGCAGATAAATATAGAATAGGGTCAAGTGATCCAGGATCTGCAAATGATGAAGGTGATTTATTCTATAATACAACTTCTAATACATTAAAGGTTTATAATGGGTCAGCCTGGGAAGCTGGAGTGACAGCTGGAAGTGGTTTTGCTGCTTTATCTGGTGCAAACTTTACTGGCGCTGTTGACGTCAACGAAACATTAACTGCTAACACAATAGCATTAGATAATGGCAGTAATGATTGGACGGCTACAGTAACAAGTAATAATTTAATTTTTTCATACTCTGGAACAGCTAAAATGAAATTAGATTCTAGTGGTAATTTAACTGTTGTCGGTGATGTTATTACTGATGGAACAATATAGGAGAATTAAATGGTTTTTAAAATTGGAAGTACAGTTTTTGATGGTGAATTAGTAGATGATTCAAGTCCTCAATTGGGAGCTGCATTAGATGTAAATGGAAATAATATTACTTCTGCATCTAATAACAATGTTGTTATTGATCCTAATGGTACTGGAACTATTCAATTAAATGCTAATACAACAATTCAAGACGGCAGTCATAACTTTGATATTGCAAGCCATGATGGTACTAATGGATTATTGTTAGGTGGTACTCTTGTCACAGCAAGTGCAGCTGAATTAAATAAATTAGATGGCACTTCTGTCACTACAACAGAACTAGACAAGTTAAATGGTTATACTGGCAGCACAGCTGAACTTAACCTTTTAGATTTAGGAACAAGCCAACAGCTCGGTATATTTAAAGTAGCAACTTCTGTCCCAACACAAGCAAGTGATTTTACTGGTAATACAAAAATAATAATGGTGTACTAATGGTTTTATCTGTACTAGACCCAGATGGATCTACTATAAGGACACCTCATAATATTTATGTCCTGGACCCAGATGGATCAACTATAAGAAGAGTTAGGCAAATTAGAGCTTTAGATCCAGATGGATCTACTTTACGTCACCCATTTACTAAAACAGATTTTTTTGATTTTTCTGGAACAGCTAATACACTTAATCCAGCTACGTCTGAAGTATATACTTATACTATAGGCAATGCGACTAATAGTGGAACTCAAACAGTTTATACTGGTTATCAACAATCTAATCAAGGTACACAAAATCAGACAAATAGTTATAGTTGGTATTTTTATGCTGGAAACCCAGGCTCCACTAATGGTGCAGCTAGTTGGACAAGAAACTTTAGTACCCAAACACAAGCAAGATTTTTAACTGGTATTAACTATTGGCCAAATGCAAGTTCAAGTTCCATGTATTATCAAGTTCGTGGTTACATATATAGTGCTTCTAATTTTAATTATGGAAATATTGGTGTTTATAGCAGTAATGCAAACATTGCTGGTGGCACAAATAACTGGACTACCTATACACACTTTGTCGGTCCTACAACTTGGTCAACTAAATACCATGAACCTCATGGAGGTCCATCTGTATCTGGTGGGGTGACTGGTTCAAGTCCACAGTTTTCATTAGTTTCTGGTTCTACAACTGGATATGGTTATTGGGGAGGTAACTACTCTTTTAGTAATAGTTCTTCTGCTGGTGTAGGTGTAAGAGTTTATGCTTCATTTTATGCTGGTTGGAATGCATCAATGGCAAACTATAGTACTATTGATGTTCAAATGTATGGTACTCAATATTATACCTATTATACAAATCATGTAAGTTCGTCTTCTTCTACAGTAAATCTTGGAGCATCATTTTCAGTAAGTGGTGATGGTTGGAGTGTAGGTTCAACAGCATTTGGTAATAGTAATTCTGCTAACGACCATGCTGAAAGTATTAGAAGTGCTGTAGCAAGTGCAATGCCGAGTGGATATTCTGTAAGCAGAACAAATAATGTTGTTACAATTACTGCTCCAGCTGCATCTGGAAATGTAAATGATATGTCAGTAAGTATCGCTAATGGTAGTGGTGTTAATCAAGGAACAAATCCTTCTCCTGGTCAAACATTTACTGTAAGACCTTCATCTAATGTAAGTGGTAGTGGTTCAACAGTACAAGGTGCTGGTCAAACTGGTAACTTAACTTCTGCTACAGTTACAAGTGGTGGTAATTCTACATCTATTAATTTATCTAATGGTGCTAGTACAGATACTGCTGGATCTGAAATAGCAAATGCAATGAATGGTTTAGCAGACACAACAGCAACTTATGACAGTTCATCTAACAGAATGACAGTTGTAGCTCCTGGTGACACTTCTGTCTCTTTATCAAATCCAAATACATTAAGTGTATCGAAAGTGAGTTTATAATGGCCAGAACTTGTGAATGTGGTGAAAACACAGATGCTTTATATTATTACAAATCTACTGTTGAAGGTAAGTTTGATATATGGAGTGAAGTAAAATACGACACAGACCCTGATGGTTATGAATATGACCCAATCCCTTGCAGCATAAACTGTAAAAACTGGGAGAACATTGTTGTTAAAGAAGAAGGAATTCCATACGAATGAAACAATCTTTAGAGCCTTCTTTAAAAGTTCAGATGGAACTTGATCAGCATGAAGCAGAATGTGCATTACGATACGAAATGGTCAATAAGACACTGGAGCAACTTGATAAACGTCTTTGGAGATTAGAAGCTATAGTCATTGTATCTAATCTTACAGTATTAGGTTTAGTCATATCTTTAGTAATGAAATAAATTTGTGAGAGGGTGATAGGATCATGATTTATGATAGAGGTCGTCGCCCTCGCTGGTGCAATCAACTCAATATCTGGAGCAATAACTTCCTCAATTCAAGCTGGTAGAAGCATTAGTCAATTAGCACCTCAGGTAGCTAAATTAGGTGCACTAGACAGTCAAATACAAGCAGCTGAAGCTGGAAAGCATAAAGGTATATTAAGTAAGCTTACATCAACAGAAGCAGAAGCTTTCGCCATTACTCAGGCCAAAATGGCACATAAAGAAGCGATGGAAAAAATGAGAGAGACAATGCTTCTTTTTGGTTCAACTGGAATGTGGGAAGCATTTAACAAGAACCTGGCTGATGCAAGAGCAAGAAAGAAAAAACAACTAGAAGAATTATCTCGCATACGAAAGCGAAACGAATTGATAGCAGCTTGTTTAATTGGAGCAGTGTTCTTTGGAGTAGGTTCGTACATTGCAATTTATTTTTTCGTACAACAAGTGAGTTAATAAATGGAATTTAGAGAGCAAATAATAAAAGATTTAATCCATCACGAAGGCAAAGAGAATTTTGTCTATAAAGATACTAAAAATATAGAAACTATTGGAGTAGGTAGGAACTTAAAAGACGTTGGCTTAAGTGATGATGAAATAGAATACCTACTAAATAACGATATAGATAGAGTAGAAAATCAATTGGATACTTACTTTCCCTGGTGGAAAGAAAAGCTCGAACCAGTTAGACGAATGTTAATTTCTTTTGTCTTCAATGTAGGCATAGGAACAGCAAGAAAATTCCCAAAGATGATGAAGGCTATAGAAGATGACAACTATTTTACGGCCGTTCAAGAATTACTCCATAACTCTAAAGGAGATAAATCAAAGTATTATAAACAAGTAGGCAGAAGAGCTAGAGAGATGGCTGATTGGCTCGAAGAAGCTGAAGCAAATTGGATAAGGAACATAAGATGATAGGAGCATTAATTTCACCGATAGCTTCACTACTAGGAACTGTAGTTGAAACTCAGATGGTAAAGCAAAAGTCTAAACAGAAGATTTTAGAGGATGCAGCAACCCATGACAATAAATGGGAATTGCTTATGGCAAAGAATATGAACAATTCATGGTCCGATGAAATTTGGACTGTTGCCATAGTCTTTATAATGTTTCTCTGTTTCGTACCTTTTATGCAACCTTATATTCAATCTGGTTTCCAGGTCCTCAAAAATGATACACCTGAGTGGTTTCAGTACGCAGTATTTGCGTCACTGGCTGGAAGCTATGGATTGAAAACTTTAGGAAAGTTTAAGAAGTAATGGCTAGTCCAGCCTGGCAAAGAAAAGCTGGTAAATCTAAATCTGGTGGATTGAATGCGAAGGGTAGGGCATCTTACAATAGGTCCACTGGAGGAAAGTTAAAGCCTCCTGTATCATCTAAGCAAGCTAAGAAATCACCAAAAGCTGCAAAGAGAAGAACAAGCTTTTGTAAACGCATGAAGGGTATGAAGAAAAAGCTTACCAGCTCGAAGACAGCTCGAGATCCAAACAGCAGAATTAATAAAGCATTAAGAAAGTGGGATTGCTAATGAAACCAGAAACAGTAGAGAAGTGGACACATACTATTGATACCTTTAAGATAATTCCCAGGGCATTAATCCTATTGTGGATGTACTTAACTTATACTGTAGTATTCTGGTTTATGAGTTTAGAAGCTCCCACATTAGAGCAATCTGGTCTTGTAAGTATCATTACTGGTGCACAAGCAGCTGCATTTGGCTTATTTTTAGGGCATAGCAAAGCTTCATAGGTTTTACGTTTTGGCATGATACTTGAACTTTAGTGTAGACACTCCCATATGTGGGATGGTATATATATAATCTGACTGGTCAGAACAAGTTTGAGGGAGACAAACATGTCATACATAAACCACCAAGATGCTTATCATAGTAACATAAGTGAGACTTTTGAAACTATTCAGCATCTGGCTGCAAAAATGAATGAGCTTCATGACAAGCTTAAACGTCCTGATGGTGTTGAGACTGCACGATTTTTTGAAGAAATGCAGATGATTTCTGACAGATTAAATCGAACTCTTTATATGGCAGAAGATGCCATGAAGATTGCTCAGGCGAAGCAAAGAATTAAAGAGATGGA